>Ga0172367_10001646_pt1 | contig 31830 bp, 41 predicted proteins | sample Lak10m_FD_114542 | JGI IMG/M metagenome (GOLD analysis project Ga0172367, IMG submission 114542) | Freshwater microbial communities from Kabuno Bay, South-Kivu, Congo - kab_022012_10m | ecosystem: Environmental > Aquatic > Freshwater > Lake | place: Democratic Republic of the Congo: South-Kivu...
CTTCTTTAGAGTTTATATTTTCTAATTTTTTAAGATAAGCATTTAGTTCTGATATTTTTTCTTTTAATTCTTTTGCCTTTTTTTGCTTATGCTCCTTAAAAGTACCAACCCCACCACCTTTGGAGTATTTTTTGCCTCTTGAACCCATATTCATTCTATAATTTCTAACTAACTCATTAGTAAAATCATTTCTTTCATCCTCAACTTCATCTGAATTAACTTCAATACCTAATTGATTTTCTATTTCTTTCGCTAATTCCTCTGTGGACATTTCTTCCAATTCATTTCTATATTGACCTGCCGTTTTATAAATTCCACCTCCACCTGCAAAAGATGTATCTTTACCATCAAGGTAATGAGTAACATCACTTAAATCAGTGGTAGCACGTTCCATCTTTGCAACAACCCAAGCATCAATATCTTTATCCTCTTTTAGAATAGCAGACAACTCTTCTGAATGATGTTTAGCTTCCTTAACCTGATTTCTAATCATTTCTTTATTTTGATCTGAAATAGAACCGCCTTTACCAAAATATCCCTTTTGCTCATATTTCTTCTTTGCCCTTCTAAACGCACTAAGGATTCTTGATAGTTCAGATTTTAACTCAGCTAATCCGTTGGAATCAAATTCACCTTTTTTGTTTACATTATATCTGTCGGAAGATTTTCTACCACCTCCATGATTATATTCTATATAAACAAATTGATTTTTTGTTTCAATAGGCTTTTCAAAATCCAAATACTCATAATAAGTTCCACCGAAATATCCACCAACAAAATTGTCTTTATCTTCAGCCCATTCAATTAGTGAATTAATTTCATTGATTTTATCCATTACTGACTTCGGAATATTCCCAGTAGAACCGCCTTTGGCGTATTTTTTGCCTTTTTTTGCATCTTTCAACAATATTCTTATGTTTTCCTCTGTTGTTTCAAGAGTGCCATCACCATCGCTACCCATGTCATTATCAACCTCATATTGCTCTTGCAATACTTCATCCTTTTGTTCGTCAGTTAAAGATTGATAAATTTGATATGCTTCAATAGATTGGTCTTGTAGCATTTCTAATAGCTTCAATCTCCAGTTAAAATCGGTATTTATAAATCCGCTTTTTGAATAGAGTGTGTTAATTTGGCTTTCCAAACTACCAACCCCACCACCTTTAACGTATTTTCTTTTAGCCACTTTCTTTTTCTTCTTGCTAATACCTGCTTCACTCAAAGCAATAGCCTTCGCCTGACTTGGATCAGTAACTTTATTTCCATGAGTAGTTAGCTTTTCTGCGTAAAATTCACGCATCACTTTACTAACCTTATTTTGTTGCGTTTGAGTAGCCATTACGATACTTTGTTGTCAATCAAATTTATAATATTTTTTCGGTATGTAAATATACCAATTACGGCTACAAGTAGCAATATGCCACCGATAACCATAAAAGCCTTCTTTTTATTGTTACCTAAATCAGTAAGAGCAAATTCAGCCTCTTGCGATCTCCTGCTTCTTAAAGCATTTCGGGTACTTTCAGGTAATTTAGAATTATCATTGTAAGTTGAATCAACTATCGCTTTAGCCAACTTCATAACATTACCTTCTTTGGCTGCGTTAATTATAGCTTCCTTAGTAATACTACCATAATTATATGCTAATGATAATAATGCAACTTGTGAAGGTTGAGGAAGTTGATCCCAATATTCATCACCAATTTGCCTCTTTACACGGGGAATAAATTCAGATGAAATTCTTCTGGACAAATCTTTTGCTGCAAGTTCTCTTGTAGTAACATCTGAGGATATAACTTTCCGAAATGTACCATTGGGCAACTCTATGGTATCACTACCATGACCAATACGATAAGCATTCACATCCCACTTGGCAGTGGGCGTAAAGCCTTCAAACTTTTTGATAAATTCTGCTGCCTTATCTGCTAAAGTCATTTTTCTTCTAATTTAGGAAGGGAGGCAAGGAACACATTAAACCTCGCCTCCAATCCTTTTTACCGCTTCTTACGGGAAGCAGATTTTTTCTTAGCTGCGGTAGCTTTGCCACCTCTGCGCCCAAGTTTTACGGCACATTTGCTGATTTGTGTTTTAGCCATGTTAATTTTTGTTTTAAAGAATTTATTTTTGGTACTTATTATAAATAATTGCACCTACAATAGCACCAATTATTGTTGCAGATACAATATACTTTTTATTCGCAAAATAGGTTATGCCACCTGCCAATATTCCACCAACTACAAGCCCACTTAATATTTTTTTAGAAGCCGTGTTAGTCGATGAATTAGACATAGAGATTTCTTTAGTTTCAACAATCGTGCTATCTCCAGAAACATTTTCTTTCATTGCATTACTATTTGGATTATTCATAATCATTTTTATTGAATTTCTGTTTTAATTTTTTAGATTTTCTTCTATTTTTAAATTCTTCAATTTTTGTGCTAACATAAGGAACTCCTTCATATCCAATGAAAAACACAACTCCTGCAACTATTATAGCAGCACTTATTTTCTTCCAATTTTGCATTAAATTATTACTCCACGCTTATCCAAAGCAGAAACTAAAATGGCATAAAATTTTTTCCCACTATTTACACCTCCTATTTCGGTTGAATCCAACTGATCTTTCAACAATGTAGGAAGCGAATAATCTGTATCGCCAGTGCCGATTCCACAGTTATCAACTGCTCTTGTTCCAAAAGCACGGACAAGTTTTGTCCAGTCTAATTTATTTTGACATACTCTAAGAACTTCAGACATAACTTGTAATTCAGATGATGGAGTTTCACAACCATCTAACTTTTGAAAGATAAAATTAGCGGATGATTCATAAACAGAATCATTGAAAGTTTGCTTCAGTCCTTGTTGAACTAAAAGTCGCTCCTCATCTTTTATATCTTTAATTACATCTTTTTCTTCGCTCTCAGATTTTTGATCCACAATTTTCTTGTAGATTTTGAAGGCTGTAAAAGATAAAATACCCAATGCTCCAACAGCTATAATACCTTTTGCCCATGTAGGTAGTTGTGAAAAATAATTTCCTGCTTTCATAATTAATAAGGTGTTGTAGATAATTGCTCTTTTAAAAGATAAAAAGTGCCATTAAAAATTTTAACTGTATTATCAAGTTTTCTTCCTGAAACGGATAAATTTAACTTAACAAAGCCATTGGTAGCCTCCGAATCAAGAGTACCTATTGCTCTATCTAATATATCTGTTTTCTTAATAGACCCAACCACATAATCGCTCTTAACTTGAGGATAAGAATAGATACTTCCATTTGAAGATTTAAGATAAACAGCATCTCCCTTTTTAATATTTGATGGAGATACTGGATTGCTTACTATTCCCATAATCTTATTATAATTCCCTTCACTCAACGGAACTGAATATCCTTTTGATTGGATCGCAGCATTGGTTTTATTACCGAAATATCCTGTTGTTGGCGCAACACCAAGTTTTACTTGAAGAGCCTTAATTTTATCACCTTTCATTCCAATAGCTAAAGGGAAAGATTCTGATAATACTTGAATAGCTTCAGAAGGAGTAGTATTTTTTATTTCTCCAGATGCTTTTGCATCTGCTATCAGTTTATCAAGTTCTTCTTGAGTAAGTTTGACTTTATTAGAACCTCCAAATCTTGTATAGAGGAAATATCCAAGACCACCTACTGCTGCTATACCAAGTGTCCAGAAAATAATTTTTGCTGTGTTAGATGCCATAATTATTAATTTTTAGTGATGTTATTTAAAGGGAAATCTTTATTTAAAGTGTTATGATAATAAGGAGGTAAAGTATCTGGAATAGGTTCTCCCCCGTTTCCAACAATGTAAGGAGGCAAATGTTCCATTTCAGGATTCAAGCCCTTGAGAACATCGTATGCCTTTGCGGTAATTTTTAGAACAACCCTATTGCCTTGCTGTACGGTATAGGTTATAATATTATTTCCATCCATCGGCATATTAATCCTTACATTTTCACAAGCATATTGATATGCAAATGGATTTAAGATTGGTGCAACTTGTTGTGTATAAGATTGACCAAATAAATCAATAAATTTTGTAAGAGTAAATGGAGCAATAGCCTGTTGTGCATTTTCAGCGTAAATTGCCAAATCCTCGAAATAGTAACCTCCTAACATATTTAATCCACTAACAAACTGATCATAGTTCATGTTTACCAACTGAACAGAAAAACCATTTGAATATGAATAACTTGAACTTACAAATGGATAATCTGCTCCACCTGCGCTTATCTGAATAGGAACTTCGGTAGTAGTTTGAGATGTTACTGTATAAACGGCATTACTCCCCACGCTACTATAAGTTAATGTTGGTGCGCCTAAAGAGGTGAAGATAGCAGGAAGGTTAGCAGGATTATTAATGTTTACTGTATGCGTATATGTTCCTGCGCTAGTGATGAAATTTATTGGCTGAATTAAAGGGAAGGATGCTGTTGGGATGGTACAAGTATATAAAGTTCCCGTTGCAGTTGTAGCAGGAAAATTAAGGTCATCAAAAAGAGCAACTGTTTGATCAGCAACACCATTGGTATTGTCTAAAATCAAATACAAATCATCTCTTATGATGTTCCAGATATTTATATCCAACTTATTTTCCATTAAAATTACTTAATTAATCTGAACTGCATATTTTCAAAATTATCAATAAAGTAACGAATTTTCCTATCTCTTTCTCTATTTGATGAACTATCGGCAGGTTTAAAAACTTCACAGAACGCTTTGTACGCAGCTATCTTACTATATCCAAGTGATAAGAAAATTAGTAAAGCATTAAAATCTGCCTCCTCCTCATCTTCTGGCTTAACATTTATGTAAAAATGCGAATACTCATGAAGTAAAATGGCAAGTCGCATCGGCACTGTGTATTTTAAAATTCCCTTTTTACTGACTTCAATAACTCCTGTTTCAGCATTAGTTCTCATGGGCGTAGTTACTTCACGACCATAATTGGGATTTCTAATTTCATTACCACTTCTCTTATCAGTAACAAACAGTCTTGTGTCGTACAAAGAATTATGATAGTCAATCCTTAATTTGCCATCTCTACTTTTGTAAATTGAAAAAGGAATTTTACTGTTACCAGAAGAAATTATACTTGCATCTTCAGAAAATTCCTCTGCAAATTCAACAAAATTCCTTGTTAAACTATTATCAATACGATAAGGCATTAAATATCTTTTTAATGGAACTTCTTTCATGGAAAAAGAGAAAGATTTGTCTTGCCCAGAGGGTAAGTTACCAACTGATCCATTAAAAACTTGTATAATTCCCTTTTTAGGAGTAAGCGGTAATTTTATGGAAAATATATCTTCTTTAAAAACTTTCTGATACCGATCTTCATAAAAAGTATGTGGCTTACTAGAATCGAAAATTCTAATAATCATATTCTCTGGCTTCATGGTTTTTACAACTATCCGAAGGCAGGTTGGCTTTTTATCAAAATTATATGGAATATCCATTATTTATTTACTCTCTTGTAAATAACATATCCAATGATAGATACAATAACGATTCCTCCGATTACTGCGTAACCATTCATTCCTGCAATCTTGAAATCTTTATTTTTATTTACTTCAGATGACTTAGAATTAGATTTGTTGCCTTCAACTATTTCTGAAATCGACATTCCTTCTTTAAACCAACTGGAAGATTTGGCTTTAATAATTTGATTATCAAGCCATGATCGGAATGGTATATCTTGACCATATTTTTTCCATAACTGATTGGCAGTAGCATATTGATCTTTGTTCTTATCAATAAACTTTGCCAATTCTTCGTAAGTGTTTGTTTCTGGCATAACCTAAATGTGTTTTTTTAAATAGCTATCTAAAATTGCTCCTGCTAATGCTCCGATTGCAACATAAATGATCTTCGATTTATTTTTCACCAAAGCATAACCAAGACCTGCAACAGCCCCCACTAAAGCCGTTTTAGATGAAAAATCAAAAGACTTTATTTCCTTAAAAATTAAATCCTTTGATCCGACATCTTTGATTTCATTAAAATCCGTATTTGCCATACGTTATTAAAATGAAATTATTTTTTGTTCGATTGCATTTTCTGATACATCTTATACCCTGCAAAACCAATAGCTATAACTGCTACTGCACCGATGATAATTTTTGTTGTGTTGCTCATTTTTATATGTATTTGTGTTTAAAAGTTACCGTGAAACAGTTTGGAACTGAGAAGGATTAACTGGCTGAGATGAAGTTGCGCTAAGTCCTGATGTTCGGGATTTCAAATTTTCTTTTAAGGTGGTAAAAGATTTAGGAGCGTTTGCAGTATTAGAAGATGAACTTGAATTGATATTCTGATTTTTATTCATTTGATTACGAATGAAAATAACAGCACCAATTAAAGCAACAACTCCAACACCGATCCAAATTTTAGTTGATGTTTTCATATTTTTTATTAATTGTTAGAATGCAAAACCATCATTTCCACCTTGCGTTGAAATCAAATCCATATAATATTCATCTCCACTCGCACGAAGCGCAGGTGTATTTACTGGCGTTGAATTTGGATTTAAAGATGGTGCGGTTGGAGATGTTGTTGTACCAGAACCTTTTCCAACAGTTGCAGACCCACCTGATGAAGTCAAAGAGCCATCTCTAGGAGCAGCTAATACACCTCCCGATGATGTCGGCGAACCTTCTCTTGGAATCGTATTTAAATTTACGTTAATAGGATTAGTATTTACAGGAATGGTTGCAACAGGTATAGCGACTGGCGTTAATGAACCTCCACCGAAGCCTCCACCTCCACCCATTCCCGAATCACTTGCACCTGCAACTTGATCACGTTTCTTCTTTGTTTTTTCCCAAATCAAATAAATAATAACGGCTGCTATTCCACCGATAATAATTTTTTTATTATTCATTAATTGGCCTGTCCTTTCTTTTTAATTATTAAATATGCAATAACACCCACAACGGCAAGTCCACCTACAACTAACAATACTTTCCCCGTATTATTAGCAGGTGGTTGCTGTGTATTTTTATTAGCAATAATTTGTTGTGCTAATTTTAATTTTTCAGTTTGCGCTGCATTTTTACCTTCTCTTTTTGCTGCTCCAAATGAAAAAATACTACCAATAGCACCTGCGATAGCCGAAATAGGATCAGCCCCAACAGTTACATTTGGTGTACTTCCTGATTTATCTGCTCCACTTGAAGTAAGTGATGAAAGAAAAGATGAAAATCCTCCCAATTCTGATCCAGTAGGTTCATTTGCATTGTAATAACCATTGGCAGATAAAGTACCGCCTTTTTTAGTTCTAATACATTGTCCGAAATAATTTTGATAAAAACCAGATGGACAACCAGTTGCAAGATAAAAACCTGAACCCGAATTAAGACTAATTAATAAAGTAAGTACAGCGTTAGTAAATGGAATATTTTCGCCTAAGTTATCCGCAACCTTTTTAGCTACTTCTTTATCAGAGGCATTAGCACTTGTTTTAATACCTGCTTCATTTAAAGCAGAAATCAAATGACCACGATGATAAACCATCAACTGACCTATTTCTTTAATAATCAGTTTTTTAGCTTTATCATTTTCCCCTGCACGGATGTATGCGGAGAGATTATTACTAAAATCGCTTGTTTGGTGAATCATGGCTTATTTTTTAAGAATTAGAGCCAATACAACCGCAGTAGCAGCAATGATTAATAGGCTTTGTTTATCTTTAAGTATATTTTCAACTTTAGATTCAGATTTAGAAACATTGGAAGCCTTATTTTTCACACCACAATCAGCGCAACCACATTCACAGGATTTTTTTGATTTTTCCTCTATCGGTGCATTGAGTGATTTAGGATTAGTTTCGGATGCCAACAGATTTTCTAATTCCTGATAAGCCTCTAAACCATGCAATTCAACAATATATTGCAAGGTTGATGCTACCTGATTTGCGGAAACCTTAGATGGATCAAGTGGCTGAAAACCATGTAATTTAATGAAATTGTTGATTTTATCAACGGGAACTTTTTGCGTAACTTCTTTGTAAAATTGCATGACCAAAAATTTAGAAAAAAAGGCGGTACGGCATGAAGCCAACCGCCTTTTTTCGTGTTTGCACTTGGGACTATCGTGATCCGAGTGGAATCATTGGTGTAGCTACACCAGCAGCAGCAGGAGCGAGGTAAGGTACGCCAGAAATTTTTGGATTTCCGAGCATTACGTTTACAGGGCGACCTGCAAGACCATGACTGATGTTGTAAACTTTGTTCGGGAAGAACTGGAATGTTACAGTTGCAGAACCGAGCAATGTGAACGACAACGCAGTGTTACCATCTACTGTAAACGGATAATCAAGAACCGATGTACCAGTTTGATTCTGGAATGGGTTGATGATTGGCGCACGGGAGTAGTTAGTAGAAGCACCGAATGTATCGAAGGTAGTGAAGCTAAGAGCCTGAGTTACCTGTGCATTGGTTGTAGAAACTTGATAAACCTGTGAAATACGGAAAGGCTTTTCACGCAACTGACCCAAAAACTGACCGTAAGTCAAGTTACCATTCTGCATAGTAATAGTAACGGCAGCAGCGTTTCCGAAGTTATTGCTCGTAGGCAACAAGTTTAAGTTTGAATTGAAGAGAGTAGCAGTAGTAGAAGAGGTAGTTGAGTTAGCAACTTGGATGATATAAGGCTGTGAAGCCTCTGCACCCATGTCCATCATCATTAGACCTGCATCTGCATTGTAGTACCCATCTCCATTGTAGAAGTTATCGTTAGAAGCATTATAGAACCGGTTGTTCATAGCTTCATTTTCACGATTTGAAAAATAAGTGTTATACATTTAGATGAATGATTAAGTGATTTTTTCTGAAAAATTACTCCCAAATCTTCAGTGATTTTTTCTGAATCGCTGCAACTGCGTAAAGTGCAATAAATACTGGAATAGCCGCTTTGAGTGCATTAAGAGCCTGTGTCATTTGTTTGTTTTTTTTAGTTATTAATTTGTTTTGATCGTTACATAACGACAAGGCAAATATCTATTCAAATAAAAACAATAAAAAATTACATCAGGATACGTTCTTATTCTACAATTAAATAATTAAATCACATAATAAATTGATATACAATAAGATACACTAATCCATAAAATTCTATTAAATAGTTTTTGAAAAAAACTATTTACTATATTTGTGCCAATGAAAACGCCAAAAGTTCTAATTTGTGCGCCTACAAATCAAGTTAAAGATTATTGTCAATTCAGATGGATTGAACAAGTAAAATTTTTAAACTATGATAACTATGAAATTTATTTGAGTGATAACACTAAAGATAATTCGTTCTACAATCAAATTAAATCTCTTGGAGTTGAAGCAGGAAAAGTAAATCCTACACTGAAATCCAACCCTGAGTATATGGCTGAAAGCCATGAACAATGTAGATTAAAGGCAATAGAAATAGATGCTGAATATATGTTGCATTGGGAGGTTGATTTGTTTACAGATGATAAAAACATCATTCAACGATTAATGTATCACAAAAAGCAAGTAGTTGGGGGTATTTATCATATTGGACAAGGTAGAGATAGTTATCTATGTTTGATTAAAAAGCATCATAATCATAAAGATGAACCAGTGAGTACATTTCCAATGAAAAAAGGTTCAGATTTGTTATTCGTAGATGGCAATTTAGTAGAAGTTTTTTCGTGCGGTCTTGGTTGCACATTAATTCATAAAAGTGTTTTCAAAAATATAGCCTTCAGGCACGATATTGAACAAAGATTTCATCCAGATTCATCTTTTTACGAAGATTTACATTACAAAGGGATTAAAACATACGCAGACACTTCAATTTTACTTAAACACGAAAACAGCCGATGGCTGATGTATTAAAATCATGGAACAAAAAGATAAAGATCAGTTCTCTTCTGAATGGAGAGTAAAATACGTTCAGGCGTTAAAGCATAAACAAGAGTGCTTGATTCAAGTTATTGGAACGAATGCCGACAACCATAACATAAAAAGAAATTACGAAATAGCTTGTTTTAAAATAGAGCAATTAGAATTAGAACATAAAATCTTTTGGGAACAATTAGTTGTTAATGATTGGTTAGAAAGAACTGTATTGTATGAAAATAAAATAAGTAAAGAACATACGGAAGCAAAAAACAACATTGCTGAAACAATTAAGGAGGCTAAAAGAATAATTATGTCAACTCCAGTTAGCGATAGATGGGAGAACTATGAAAAACTTTGTGAAACAGTTCAAAAGTTTGATATGATTGACTTTTCAGAGAGAGAAATATTGGTAACATATTATCAAAGTTTGAAACATGATTTATCAAAATTCAACAAATGAAATCTGTAAATTTTATTAGTGTATTAGTATTTGTAATAAGTCTATATTTCACATCCTACCATATTTTAAAAGGACAATATGCTTATGGTATTGGCTTTTACTTTATTTGCATAGCCATATTCTTTACAAGGTCATTTGTAAAATACAAATTGGAGCAAAATGATTGCAGCGACCCATACGCTAGTAATATAAATCGTGGGTACTATTTGGCTGAAAAACTTTATGCGTTATTCCGAAGCAACAATACGGACATAGTTAAAGATATTTACATTACTGAAATTTGTAAGTTATATATAAATTACAAAAAGTATCACAAAATTGTCTGCAATAACGACAACTATTCTACATTCTGCGCTTACTTAGACTTTGAATATTATGCAAATGAATATCTTAATAACCTGTCTAAATTTTAAGAATACAACAGGTAGTGAATTATATTTTTATGATCTAGCTTGTGGATTCAAGAAAATAGGTCATAATGTTTCAATACTTTCCAACGTAAAAGGTGGTAAGTTATGGGAATTGGCTGAACGAAGAGGCATCAAATGTTTTGATTTTACTCAAGCACCTAATGATAAGTTTGATATTATTTTAGCATCGCACAGACCAGTTATTGATGAGTTTTGTAAACAAAAACTATACGATCCTACTCCCATAATTAGCATAAATCATTCAGAAATAATTCCTCTTGAATATCCGATCATAGACGATAGAATTATTCACTATGTAGCTATTCGTGAATCAATTATGGATTTTATAGAGAACAGGTATTTTATTCCAAAAGATAATGTTTCTTTGATTTACAATCCTATTAATACTGATAAACTGCTTAGTGCTAAAAAGAGGCATCCAAAAAAGAAAACTGTATTGTTTGCAGGAACAATAGATTACTTGAGAAAAGAATCAATGTTACATTTGTGTAAACGTGCTAATGAAGAAGATTTTAATTTATGGTTTGTGGGATCAGTAAATGGAGATAACTACTTGCTCCCAGAGTTGAATGAAAATATAAGTTGGGAAGATGCTAAATGGAATATTCAAGATTATATTTCGGGAGCAACACATACGGCAGGTATTCAATTTGGCAGAACGGAGATTGAAGGGTATTTTTTTGGATTGAACTGCATCCGATATATTGTAAATAGTGAAGGTAAAATTCAAGATGTAATTGAAACAGAACCTCCTCATTTAAAATATCTTTTTGAGAACTTTAGTTACGTCAGCGTTGCCCGTAAAATGGAAGATTTGATACAAAAACTTATAACCAAAAACTAATATGAAAAGAGTTAAAATTACCCTATTAATAATGTTTTTTTTAACCGAGATGGGAATCTATAAGCATTACTATAATGTAAATCCTCAAGCATCTTTTTTCTTGATGATATTCGTTAGTATTTTTTATTATTTCATTAACAAAATGATAAAGAATGGCTAAACTATTGATTAAATTTCCTAGCAGAGAGCGACCTCAAAAATTTAGAGATTGTTTAGCAAATATTTTAGACACTGTTCAAAATATTGAGAATGTTATGATCGTTGCTACATTGGATAATAATGATTCAACGATGGAGTGGGCTAAAACACTGGACAAGCCTTATTTAAAAGTTATGTTTGGTGAATCTTCAAATAAGATTCATGCCGTTAATCGTGATATGTCTAAAATAAATTTTAAATGGGATTATTGCTTGGTAATGAGTGATGATATGAAATTCATAAAGAAAGGTTGGGATTCTATCATAGACCACTATTTCAATATGTTGAGTGATGGTTTCGATAAAGAGTTGATTTTGCATTTCCCGACTGATAAATTGCATGGCGATAGGATTATTACGATGCCTATTTTTAATAGAAAATGGTTTGAAAGATTCGGTTACATTTATCATCCTTCTTATTTAAGTTTATTTTGTGATGATGAGCAAACTATGGTTTCAAAAATTACTGGTTCTTACAGAAAATTATCTGAACAAATAGCAGTTCATTTACATCCTATTTATACAGGAGAGAAATTAGACCCACTACTAGAAAAAACTCAATCGTTCAATGACCAAGATCACAAAAATTACGAACTTAGAAAAAGCATAAATTTTGGATTATGAGTAAAAAAATAATTTCATTCAGCGTTTGGGGTTCAAATCCAATTTATACTATTGGTGCGATAGCAAATGCACGTTTATCAAAAATATATTTTCCTGATTGGAAGTGTATATTCTTTGTCGGAGAAAAAGTACCTAAAGCAATTATTCAAGAACTTGAAAATCTTGATTGTTTGGTCGTTCCTACTGGATTAGAGGAAAATCATACGGGTATGTTTTGGCGTTTTTCTCCTGCCACCATGTATGAAGAGTACGATTATGTATTGTCAAGAGATACTGATAGCAGACTATCAAAAAGAGAGGCTGATGAAGTCAATGAATGGATTAAAAGCGGTAAAATGTTTCATTCTATTGTAGCCCATCCGTATCACAATTTACCTATTCTTGGAGGCTTATGGGGTGCTAAGTTGTCTAAAACATTTTCGGAACACTTTAACGAATCTTTTAATCAATTTGATATTGAAAATAGATACCAAATAGATCAAGAGTTCTTGAGCAAGTTTATTTACCCTTTTGTGAAAGACGATATGTATGTTTCTAATATGATGAATCATCCTCAAAATCCCGACTACTCCTTTATAGGAGAGGGATATGATGAATTAGATGAGCCACTGAATTTAGAACATAGAGAAATATTAAAAACTTATTACGATAAAATTTCTGAAAATGGGAAAGCCTAAAATTTCGGTATTAATACCAGTTTTCAATGGTTCTAAAACGATTGCTCGTTGTTTGCTTTCAGTAGATTCACAAACCTATGGGAGAGAAAATATTAAGGTGATTATTTTTGACGATGGAAGCACCGATAATACACAGAAAGAGATAATTCCACTATTAAGGGAGCAAGATACATACATAAAATCAGAAGAAAATAAAAAGAGAGGATTTGCAAGAAATAAACTAATAGAGGTATGCAATACGGATTATGCGGTTTGGTTAGATGCAGACGATGAAATGTATGCAAACAAAATAGAATTTCAATTTAAACACATGATTGAAAATGGTTGTGCTTATAATCATACTGCTATGACAACAGTTAGGGGGGCTGAAATAAATTATAAAAGCGCACATTCGATTCACGATGTCTATGAACTAATGGATGAAAATCCAATAAACGGATGTACCGTAATGTTCAAAGTAGAAATAGCTAAAAAATTCAAATACAATGAAAATCACAAAGTAGATGGAATAGAGGACTGGGATATGTGGAAACAAGTTCTAAGTCAAGGTTACATAATACATGGTTTAAACACTCCTTTGCTTACTTACAATATGAGAGAAGAAAAGGTTATTTTAATAACAGAAAGAAAAACATTCAGATTCGATGACATTTGTGTTAATTCAGATATGGAACAAGCAAATGTTATTGCAAGAGAATTAAAGGCAAGATTTCCTTATTGTAAAATTATTTATTGTATTTCTCCTTTGGTACATAACTTGGAAAACGAAAATGAAATTGATAGTCAAAGATGCTTCCCCAAGATTTTCAATGCCTACTCTGATATAAGAAATTTCTTTTGTGTAGATAAGGCTGGATTACCTACCGATATACCTGAATTTGTAGAGTTGGCTTCTCATTGTCTATTTCATATTGACCATAGATTACTTACCGAATCTCAGCAGGAAATGAGTGTAATGGCTTCCTGTTCTTTGGCAAAATCAAAAATAGTTGTTCCTCCATTTAATAAGTGGACAAAGCACATGGAAAAAATTTGTCAAGAACTTGATTTGCAATTAATTAAGTTTGAAGATGGATGGAGGTCTATGGAGCATGAAAGTTTTGATATTGAACATAATTTATGGTATTTACATCATAGAGAGTGGGACAAAGAGTTAGTTAAATTAAATTCTTTTTTTAATGATAAACATTAATGAAATCCGATGGGGAGGCAGCGGTATTGAGAAAATTTTATTTGATCATATATGCGACCTATTACCAGAAGGAAAAACCATATTAGAGTTTGGAAGTGGCTACGTTAGCACTGGGGCTTTCCGTTCAAGGTATAATGTAATTTCAATAGATCAGGATAAGCAATATCAGAATATTTATGATGGCGTTACATACATTCACGCTCCATTAGTAGATGGATGGTTTGACCCTTTTGAAATTCATTCAAAATTGAATAGTAATTATGATTTGATATTTATAGATGCTCCTTCGGGTTCGGGCAATAGGCATGGTTTCGTTGACCATCTGTATATGTTCAAAACAAATATTCCAATCGTCATACACGATACTTATAGATCATCTGAAATAGACCTATGCTTATCATTAGAAAAAAAACTAAATAAAAAGTGTCAGTTTTTTAGTAAAGGAGGTGATCATTGGGGCATAATCCAATAATCCATAAAATAAACTGTAAGGTATATGAATGTAACTTACAATAATGTATCTTTGCATAGATGGAATCAGAAACACTATGTTCACATTCAGCAAACCTAAAGTAGCAAAAGTAAATTTTTCTGCCTACGACCAGATTCACGAAATCGTTTTAATAGGCTTTAAATCAGATAAAGATATTTTCGATCATTGCAGGTCTATTACTGAAACATCTATTATTCATAACATTGAATGGTTAAGCGAATATTTTTTGTCATCCAGTATTCAAAACTCTATTCATAGAAATTAGTATGTTGGAACTTTTATCTACTCTATATTTATTAGGATTGTTCTTCAGTTTGATTTATTTATTTAGTAATTCGAGTGAATCTAAAAATGGGGTAAAGAATTTCTTTTATGCGAGTATATGGTTTATAGTTCCTATAATTATTTTGGTAGCCATAACTTTCATATTTCTAAAAGAACTTTTTAAAGTAAAAGATGAGGATAGCGATACATCAGCCTAATTTCATTCCTACTTATGCCTATTTTCAAAAGATCATGGAAGTCGATAGATTTATCATACTTAGGCATTGTCAGTTTGAAAAGAATGGCTATCAAAACAGATTCTCAATGAATGATCGTTGGCATACTATGAGTGTCAATAAAGGGCTTGATAAAATTTATCAAAAGAAATATGTTAATCATAAAACGGATTGGATCAAGATAAAATCAAACCTAAAAGATTACGAAAATGTGTTGTCTAAATTTGATAGTTGTATTTGCGATGATTTAGATTTGACCAATATAAACATCATTGTTCGTATTGCATCTGAGATAGGTATAAAAACGATCATAGATTACGACTATCATACCAATTTAACAGGAACAGACCGCTTAGTTGATATTTGTAAGACTTACAATGCTTCTTCATATTTATCTGGTTCAAGTGGTAAAAAATATCTTGAATTGGACAAATTTGAACAAAATGGAATAAGGGTTTTATTCCAAAGCAATCAAGATTACACACCAATACTTAAAATGCTAAAGTAAATATGAGCGAATTAAATGAAATTGGCAGATCGTATAATTGTGATAAGTCAGACATTTACCACGAATGGATGGGAGAAACTTACTTCGATATTTATGAAAAATATTTTTCAAGATTAAAGGAAACTGAAATAAATCTTTTAGAACTTGGTGTAAGGAATGCCTCCAGTTTGAGGACATGGGCTTCTTATTTCAAAAAAGCAACGATACACGGAATTGATATTGACCCTGCATCTAAAATTTATCAAACACCTCAATTTCAAATTCATACCGCTTCTCAAGATGATGAGGCAAAATTGATTGCACTATCTCAAATGGTAGGAGGATGGAATATAGTTATTGATGATGCCAGTCATATAAATACGCTTACCGTAAAGAGTTTCTATACTCTAATATCTCAAATAAAGTCAGGGGGTCTTTATATCATTGAGGATTTAAGGAATAGCTACGAAGATTTGAGCGAGGATGCAAAAAGTTGGGATGGTATGAACTACAATGATAGTTCCGTTTCATTTAAAAATGAAAGGAAAGTAATTGATGAATTAGTAATGGATATTATTAAAAACATTGATTACAGACAGGGTAATATCAGATCAATACATTTTCATCAGCAGATTATAGTCCTTGAAAAGATATGAGTGATTTTGAATTTACAGTTTGTTTGTCAGTTAATGACAACTATGATTATTACAAAAATATGCCTTTGGTTTACAAGGCATGGAAGTCTTTTTTCCCAAATTGTAAGGTAGCTGTTGGATTTATTGATTCCAAAAACAAAAAAAAGCATCCTGTATTGAAACAAGATGTAATTGAATTTTTAGAAGAAAATTCTGATAAGATTTTAGTTTTGGATGAAATTGGAGGAATACCATCAGAAAATCAAGGCAAATTTTTAAGATATTATTTGGCATCTATGCAAGACTTCGATGAACCTTGTTTGATTCACGACATTGATAGTTTGCCGTTACAATCTGATTATTGGACTGATTACATTTTTAAACATTACCGAAACGACAAATTATTAGCGGTAGGGCATGATGTTTATAAAGGAACGGAGCATGAAGGTAAATTTCCTGCAAGTAATATGATGGCATCTGCTCAAGTATTCAAAAAATTAATCAACCCAAACAGCCTAAGTTATCATTCTGTGATTTTCGGTCTGACTGGAATACGGATATTCGATGATAAAGAGCGTTTGGATCAAATAAAGCAACACTTCAGTGATGAAAGTCTTATACGATATTTGATTATTAAAAATTTGAAATTGGAAAATGTCAATTTCATTGATCGTAGGATTGAAATAAAATCTCAATGGTTAGATAAGACCTTTTGGGATTACAATCAAGTTAAATTGCATAAAAAGGAGTTTATTGAGTGTAATTTGCCACGATCATTTGACTATGGTAGCCAAATAAGAGAAATAAATCTGACCGAATTGGAAAATTTTATAACAATCAAATATTTTGAAAATGGAAAATAGAGTATTAGTCATTCAAAAAGCAGGAGAGCATCTGGCTAATAGGGAATATCGTGAAAGCCTTTCAATCAAAAGAGCATTTGATAAGTTAGGTGTTCACTGTATGGTTTGGGGCAAAGGTTATCCAACATTCAAAATTCGGTTTGAACAGATGATGGTTGGTTACAATATTATAATTGTTTTAGAGAATTATGATTTCGATTGGATTCCAAAATTTGACAAGTTCAAAGGAATAGTTGTTTTCTGGAGTATTGATGGTCATCTTATTTTGGATAAACACAAAGAATTTGTAAGGGGAAATAAAATAGACCTTATTTTAAATTCAAATATTGATTGCGTTGGTAGTTGGGATGGATTCAATCAGGAAAGTCTATGGTTTCCAAACGCATTTGACGAGGATTTGATTAAACCCATTCCTACCCAAAAAAAAATTCATAGAATAGGTTTCTGCGGAAGTAAACACGCATCAAGGGAGGAGGTGATGGATAAGGTTGATTTGAAATTGAAGGAGATTAATCATTCCATAAAGAGAGATATTTTCGTTATAGGCGATGAAATGGTTAAGGCTATAAATTCATACCTGATTCACTTTAATTACAATATTAAGGGGGATATAAATTATAGAACTTTTGAAACATTAGGTTGCCAAACTGCCTTGATGACTAACTACACTAATGGTTTGGAAAAGCTATTTGATCTGGAAAAGGAAATGGTTGTTTATCAAGACGAAGAAGATATGATAATGAAAGCCTATGAATCTGTAACAGATATAGCCAAGACCGTTTCAATAAGTCGTAATGGTCATCTTAGAGTTTTATCTGATCATACCTATACCGTTAGGATGAAGCATTTAATACAGGCTATAAGTTCTTGATTTACATATACTTACATCAAGGTTATTAATTAATAAATTATTAACTTGTAAATTATAGTATAATAACTAATTTAGATTCCAATGAAGGCTATAAAACTTAATGTAATATTACAAGAGAGAAAGATAACTCCTTATGGATTGATAGTTTTGATGAAGGAAAGGGGCTATCCATCTGTCAATTTGAAGCAGTTGAATCAGATATTGAATGGCACAAAGCAAATTAATTGTACGTTGGGTAAAAGAAAGAATTTCCCATCTTTGCTCCAAAGAATTTGTGAAACATTGAATGTTAGCGCAGGTGATATTATTGAATATTAAAATATAATCAGACTATGCACAATAACGACCAAAACGAGCAAAATAAGAAGGAAATGATGGAGCGAATAGTAATCACAATTTTGTTTCTATCTGCACTTGGACTTTTGATTCATGGCGCAATTAAACTAAGTAGTTATTAATTAATAATTAAGTTATGCAAGAGAAAAATGAACTTCAGCTAAATCAAGATGGCAGTATTCTGTTAATTAAAAATGGTCAGCCTTGCTTTTGCCCTAAACAAGCTATTGCTTGGGGTCAAAACAAGGTTTCGGGCGAACCGTTTCCGATTAAACAGTCATGCTCTAACAGTTGCCCGTTATTTAAAATAAGGTCTAATGATGGGAATACATTCGTAGATATTACTTGTTCAGGGATGCCTGTTCCGTACCTCATTACCAATGTTCAATCGGTTGAGAAGGATAGTCATTTGAATATTCTTTAATATTTTTTATATGTTTGCACTCATAAATTAAATTAATAAAATAAAACATGATCAACGGAATGAAAATGAAAAATGGACTGGTAGTTCCAGTTACTATTCTTGAAAAAAAGAAAAAAGCTAAAAAAAAGGCTAAAAAGGCTGCTAAAAAAACTGTCAAAAAGGTTGCTAAGAAGGTAGCTAAGAAGGCTGCTAAGAAGGTAGCTAAAAAGGCAAAGAAATAACCTAATGAACACGCCAAGTTAAAAGGTGGCGCACCTGTTCATGGTTTCGGGAGGTAGATTTATTCTGCCTCCTTTTTTTATATCTTTACATTTATGAATTTACAGGAAAAACTTGACAAGGTAGATAAGGCTCTTCCAAGTGATGTGATAACCGCTTTAATGATCGGTATTGGCATTACATTTATTTTAGTCGGTATTTACTCTGAATCAAATTTATTAAAGGCAACGATGATTGCATATACAGTTACTCCATGAAGAAGAAAATAGTTGAAACCAATAATGGTAAAAAAGGCGGTCTATTCAAGGGCAAAAGGCATAGTGAGGGAGGGATTAAAGGAATTGTTACTGATACAAATAATCCAATAGAAGTTGAGCAGGGTGAAATAATCATTACACGAAAGGCAGCCAAAGAGCATTGCGAAACTCTATCCGAAATAAATCAATCTGGTGGCGGTGTGGCTATTCCATGCGAAAGAATGGATGGCAATGGAGATGTATTTAACGAGGGAGGTTCTATAAACGGAGAATACAGATATGGTTCTCTTTTAAGACCATTAAGTATAGGTACATATCCAAAAGATAATTTTTTAAGATTTGAAAAAGACGAGAACTTTCCTTTTGGAATAGCGGTATATTCTGATTCGTTGCCTTTGGAAAAAATTTCCCATTTCAGTTTCTTCCCTATAACGGAATTGAGTAATTATATTGGAAAGTCCATTTACTATTATGAAAATTATAAAGCCCATGTAACTACTGACAATAAATCAATTATTCTAAGTAAAGATATTGGTGGAGGTGAAACTGAAGTAGAAAGAATGACACCTGTTGATTTCTTGAAAAAAGTTAATGAGGGAGAATATAGATTGGCTGAATTTAATTCAGGGGGTAACATTTCTGATGATGGCGGTATTTACGGTAATCCTTTTTTGAAAGCAATATTTGGAATATGAGAATAGCGAAAACACCTGCACCAAAGAAAGATCGCATTTATGGTTCAAAAATTAACAAGCCTAAAAGCGCATCTTCCAGAACAAAAGCTAAATCAATAAAATTAAGCCAATCAGTTATTGCCTCAATAAATTCAATTATTGAAGGAACTGATATTTCATTAGCAACGGCAAAGGCTGTTGTTCGTAGGGGTATGGGTGCTTATTCCAGTTCACATAGACCAACTATTACAGGTGGTAAGCCTAATAGTCGTGTTGCTTGGGGATTGGCAAGATTAAAGGCATTTGTTTACAAGGCAGAAAAGGGAAAGTCAAAATCAGGTAGATATACTCAGGATGATGACTTATTAAAAGAATCTGGGTACAAAGTAAAAGAGTATGCAGATGGGGGTGAAATAACTTCAGTAAATAAAAATAATTATTTCCAATCTACAAAATGCGATTTTAAACCAGTAAATTTTAAAGATTGCATTGAAATACTTGACCAATATAAATCTTGGAGAAGAAAGAAAAATAAACCAGAATTTATAGTATCTGCTAAATATGGCAATTTGAGTGTTGATTATGAAAGTGAGCGAAAAAGTGCTTTTTGGCAAAGTAGAAGCCTAAGTTATTATTTTGTATCTGAAAATAATGAATTTATAATTCGTATATCTGACCATTGGAGTAAATCAAATTATGATAGAAGCAAAAAATTAAATTGCGGATTTATTCGCTCTTGTTATTGGACAAACTTTGGAGAAAAATTCACATATGATATTCCAAGCCAAAGTTATTCCTCTGAATTAATCGGTGGAGTAGCTAACTTTAGCGACTTTAGTATTATTGGTAAAGATGGTCTTTTTAAAGATGGAGGAAATGTATTATTAGCCCCAAACGGTAAGCCAAGCAACCTAACGCACGAACAATGGCATTTGGTTCGCACTCCCGAATTTAAGGCGTGGTTTGGAGATTGGGAGAATGACCCTGCAAATGCAAGTAAGGTGCTTGATTCTAACGGAGAACCCCTTGTAGTTTATCACGGAACAAATAACAAGTTCAATGAATTTGAGCCATCAAAACCAAATTTTTATGCCATAACAGAGGGAACATATTTTTTTACAAATAAAAAAAGTGTTGCAGAAAATTTTGGAGATATTGTTTTATCTGTTTTTTTACAAATTGATAATCCGACTTATTTAGATGGTAGAAATTCGGGAAGATTTAATACTTGGACTTTATATGACGATGCAGACAATTATGGTTTTATTGTAGAAAATTCAGATACGGGTGGTGGTATAGCAACAGAATATGCAGTTGAAAATTCAAACCAAATAAAACTTGCCGATGGCACGAACACTACTTTTGATGCCAACAATCCAGACATTCGTTTTGACGAGGGCGGTTTAATAAATGAAGAAAGCAGTCAAACATTTTATGAAAGAACGTATGCCGACGGAACTAAAAAAAGATTTAGTGTAGATGAATACGAAAACAAAATATATCCACAAATTCGTTTTGAGCATAGGGGTAGAGTAGATATTTCGGAATGGGAAACAGAAGAACCAGAATTATTCAAATGCTTGTTGACAGTCCGTTCACTTGTGGAAGCTAATGCTACGGTAAAAGATAGCTTCGTTGATACACATAATAATCTTTATGTAATCGAGTACGAAGATTCAAACCCATACTTTGATGGTATCATTACAGAAACTTGTAAAACCTTAACCGAGTGTGAAGATTATTTAGAAGTAGAAGAAGTAGAGGTAACAGATAAGTTTGTTTTAGTGCCACTTGCCAACAATACCGACATCGGGTATGAGGAGGGTGGATTAGTTGACGATATTCTCACTGTAAATACATATAAAGTTACGACTGGTTCAGATACATATTCAGATGAGCAATATTCAGGAGAAGATTATGATGAAGCAATTTCTATTTATGCAGGTATTACTTCAGATTATTTTGCCAACCCAAATGGTATTGCTAACTACAAACAATTAACTAAGTATTATACGAAGTATAAGTTTGTGGGCGAATTAGATGAAGATCACGAAATATCTGATTACACCGATGATTTAGATAATAAAGATTATTGGGAAATTATTGAAGAAGATTATGAAGATTTGTTGAACGATTCAGTTCAAGCAATAAATAAGGTAACAGATGATTTCATATATGAGATTCAAGAATTTATCAATAATAAATATGTAAACGGTTTATTTCCTTCAAATTATATGGACATTAAAGTTTATGAAGATGAAGGAAAAGAAAACTATCTTGATAAAATTACTGTAAGAGTAAAAGACCATAGTCAGAATCCTCTAAATAAAAAAGGAAAATACAACTTGTCTTTTGTTATTGCTGATGTAAATGCAACAAAGAATCGGTTTAGGACAATAGATGAATACTATTTTGATAGTTCGGATGATTTTGAAAAAATAAAAAATGAAATCGAATCAATCATCGAAGAGAAAACAGATGAAGTAAGAGATGATTATGATGTTGATAGGTTTGCCAAAGGAGGTAAAGTAAATGATGAACTTTACTCAAAATGGGAGAAATTGGTGAATATGTCTGCATCCGAACTGAAGCAGTTTATGGCTACTAAGGATGGTAAGGAGGCAGGATTAACCAAAGGAGAGGCTGATGAACTTGGAATTAAATCGGGGCATGAATCCGCAAAATGGATTCTGAAGATGAAGGCTACCAATGTAAATAAATGGACACCTAAAATGTGGGAATGGGCTAAAAGACAAGTTAGTTTCATTTCAAGAATGAGAGGCAATAAGGGCGGTTTATACGATAAGGATGGAAATAAGACCAGAAAACACACTTCCTTGCTTATTTGGGGGCATAATCCTATGAAATTTAATGGAGGAGGAATGATTAACGAAGATTCCTCAATTTATGAAATTGCTACCGATATTGAAAGGGATCATCAGGACACCTTTAATAAAATAAAATTGGCTGAAAAATATCTTGCTTCTGGAAATCTCAAATTGGCTAAAAAAATACTTTTGGGAGATAATAAGGAACAACTTTTAAATCATTTTGAAGAAGAAAAAAAATACCTTTTTCCCAAGATTAAGAATAGGTCTAATGCCCATGCTATAAATACCTTATTAATTCAGCATGAGGAATTTAAAAAATTATTTGAAATTGCTGATAGTCAGACCACTAATGTGATTATTGCTCAATTAATTGTACTTTTGAAATATCACATGACTTTAGAGTACGAATTAATTCAGGATTTCATTTAATTATTATATTTGCCTTACTAAAATCAATAAAATGGAAGAAGCAACAAATCAATCAGAATTATTTGATAAAAATAATTTTGATTCTAATGATTTTAAATATCAATTAGCTGGATTTACTGGGACTGAGAATTTTTACCGATATAATCTTTTTGGAATTAATGCGTTGTTGACCGATGGTGTAGTTTATTTGAGTGAAAAAGCGCAATGCTTTTGGCTAATAAATGCTATCCTTTCTCATCAAATTTACAAGAATGTAAGTGCCGAACCATTTCAAGTTTGGAAATTGGAAAGAATTGTAGATGAAGAAAGTTGGCTATTGAGTATGGAAGATGGAAACGGAAATGAAATTACATTTCAAGAAATTGAATATTCTGACTTTCCTTTGGATTCCATTACTTTGTGGTTTGTTGATGGCGTTTTAATGTTACCAACAGAATATTAATCAATGGCTGAAAAACTTAACTACAAAATTACCCCATTTAATCATACGAAAACTGGAGATCAATTATTTAATCTTCAGTTGGCTGATAGGGTTACAATGGATAGCTACAAAAACATAGTGAGTGGCTTGGCTCGTGTTTTTGGTTCTAAGACTGGCGATGGTTCTTATATGTACTATTGGGCAAAAGTCGGAGGCTTTATATTCAAAAAAAATCCAGAAAATAATAAGGTTGCTCTTGAAGCTATTTTGGTTGGCGATATAGATACATCCAAAAGCAACAAAGTAAAAGCAGAGAGAGTTCAAAAGGATTCAAAATTAAAAGTTCCTGACCAATCTGAATGGAAAGACCTTCCAACAAGATATTTTTCTACCAAAGAGGTAGCTAAATTAATTAGAGAGGCTTTAGGGCGTGAATTTCCTAACACTAAGTTTTCTGTAAGAAGTAGTGTTTATTCTGGCGGTAGCAGTATTCGTGTATCTTATGTAGATGGTGAACAACAAAATAGAGTTAAAAAGGTAGCACACTATTTTGAAGGTTCTGATTTTGATGGTATGCAGGATATGAAGATAAGTAGAGATTCAGTTCCTGTTTATTGGGAAGGGAATTGGTATATGGGAAGAATGGGTGCTGATTACGTTTTTGTTGATCGGGAATATTCACCTAAATATAGCTATGAATTAGTAAGTGATATTGATCTGAATGCTAATCCAAATCCAACTTTGGAAGAGCAAATGGAAAATTTTTTTACTAAAAGCAGAACAGGCAATCGGGGAGATATTCGTAGTCGTATTGAAAGAGATGATGAATATGAGTTTGATATTGATCAAAGAAGTCTTAATGAATATAACTTTGATAATCCTTTGGCTAATCAAGGTATTACTTTCACAAGAGAAATTTTACCTAATTATTTACAGAGAATAATAGTTAAGAAGCCTTTTAAGACACCTCGTAAAATGGATGAGGAAAGTGAAAAAAGAAAAAAAGAACTTCAACTGAGAGCGAAAGCAAGAATTAGAATTTTAGAATTGAAAAATTAATAAAAATGACAAACTTAGAGCGTTTAAAAGAACTTAAAAACAGACTTGGTGATCGTTTCCCTTCTGAATATGAACAGGATTATTCCGATCTTTTGGAATTGGCAAATTTATCTGGAGATGATGATTCTCAAGTGGTGAGTTGGTCAAATTCTGTAATCGCTAATTTTGAAGCTAAACATAGCGGTTTGTATTCGGAAGTTTTTGCTCCTACTCAAGACGATCAAACTACTCCTGATACTCAGCAAGATGAAGAGCCTACCATTCCAGTAAAAAGAGGCAGAGGCAGACCTCCTAAAAATCCTATTCCAAGACCTTCAACGCCATCACAACCAACACCATCTTCATCACCTATGCCTATGCAAACATCAGATCAAAGCGCACAATTAGTACAGGCTATTTTAGCTGTTGTTCAGGGTTCTCAAAATCAAAGAGGTGTTGATGAAGCAGAGGTTAGACGAATCGTTGAAGATATTATTAATAATAAAAAAATTGGTATCAATGAATTAAGTTCTGAAGTTTTAGCTGCGCTTCAGGCAGTTCAGCAGATTAAGATTTTTGTTCCAAGTTTAGGATATGTTCAGAATAAGGCAGACAATAAACCAAAGAGCAATCTATTTTGGAAAGTAATGGATGATGTTCTTAATGGTAATAATGTAATGCTGATTGGTGAAGCAGGAACAGGAAAAACATATCTTGCGAAAGAAGTTGCAAATTACCTTAATCGTGCCGTTTCAACAATTAACTGTTCGCAGTGGACTTCGCCTATTGAAATTTTAGGTGGTTATACGATGGATGGATATGAAGAGGGTAAATTGATTAAGGCTTGGTCTGGAACAGAAGAAACAGGTGATGTAGGTCAAGGACACATTCTTATTTTGGATGAGATGCCTAAACTTGATCCAAATACAGCAGGTTTGTTCAATGATGCCCTTGCATTAACGCATGAATCAGACCCTAAAAGAAATAAAATTCAGAGTACCGAAGGTAAATCATATTCAAAGGGCAAAAATTTTGGATGTATAGCTACTGGTAACGTATATCCGAATAAACTTGATCCTAAATATGGCGCAAATAATAAGCAAGATGCTTCGTTGCTTGATCGTTTTTCAGGTAGCGTTTATTTTGTAGGTTATGATGAGGCTATTGAAAAATCGCTTGTTAATCCGTTTATATTTGAATTGGGAACAAGACTTAGACAGGTTATTAAAGATAATGGTTATGAAGCGGTGTTCTCGTTCCGTACTTTTAGTTCATTCCAACGTGCATGGCAAATAGAAGGATTGCGAAGAATGAAAATAGAACAAGGAGAAAGCAGTGGAATTACACCTGAAGAGGGTAAAAACTTTATGACTGCACTTGATAGTTTTATTTCTACTTTCAATGATCCTCAACAAGTTATTATTAAGAATTTCATTAATTACGATAATGTGAAGGCACAATATCTGCCAGTTATGATGGAAGATATTCGTCAAGGTAAAATTACGGCAGAAGAACCTGCTATGCAGATGCCAGTTGAGATGAAACCATAAATTCGATGAGTGTACGAATAGTAACACATAATAGTCTTACCGATTTTAGGAATTGGCTTGAAAAGCGATACCCTACTGATGGCAGTGCTTCAAAGGCTTCTGACTTTAATGTTCGTGGTAACTATCAATGGGGCAATAATGGTAATTATTTTTCAGTAACGGGAATTACCAGTAATATTCGCACACGGGGCGCAACTTGGTTCGGAACAAGAGATGCTGATTCTATATTTAATAAACCTACTGAATATTTAGATAAACCATTAATGGAATCTATATTTAATAGGATCAGTAATCAAATTGATATTTCTTCTACAAATAAACTTGAAAAAAGAAAAATGACCTTTAATGATATGGGCATTGGTCTTTTCAGTTTTGATCGTGCTTCACAAACCATGTCTTATGTTTTTGAATATTTTAGTCCTTCATTGGGTATGCTTGTTGGAGAGGAGAATGTAATTAAAATTGGCGACAATAAATACATTTCTAAACTTGATGGAAAGCCATTAATTAAGAGGCACAAAAAGAACGAAAGGGCTACCGCTAAAAAAAAGGCAGGTTACAGATTTTATAGTTCAGTATTTGAAGAATATATTGATTATGTGCCGAAGGTAAAAACTGCAACGAAGAAGGTTTTCGTTTATTTCCCTAAATCTGTTCAAATGGATGATAACGGGTTTAAGATTGTAATTGTTTCTGGTGGTAATGCGAATTTGAGCGCAACAGAATTACTACATTCTTCTATGGCAGGAATTAAACTTGCACAAGCGTTGGATTTAGCAGGTTATCCAGTTCAAATTAGTGCTATGTATGCTTCAAAGCATAGTGGTACAAATAACATAATTGGAACAGAGGTTGTGATAAAAAGATTTGATGAAATTTTTGATCTAAATCTTTTAGCACTAATGGGATCAGACCCAAGAATATTCAGGCATGAAGGATTTAAGGGCATAATTTCTGCATCTGACGATTTCAATGTTAGAATACCTGATGGATTAGGTCGAATGGATGATACTATCATTCAGCCTATTGAAGATGAACTTAATCAAGGTAAGCCAGTAAAAAACACATTTGTATTTGGATTAACTTATGATATTCCTTCTATAATTAATAGTTACAATAGCAAAGTCGAGGAAATCAGACAGTCTATGAATCAGGCGCAAACAACAACTCCCTAAATTATGACACAGAAGGAAGCTATCAGGAACTTATATTTAAGCAAGATCAATAAAAATCCATATACGGATCGTGAAAAGAACGAGTGCTTTTGCTTAAAAAAACATTTGACTAATGGAGATTACATTGTTGAGTATGTTCAATTTATGGCGGTAGGTGGAGTTCCAAGTAAGGATAGCAAAGTCTTATTGATTAATTCAAAAGGGGAGTGTTATGATTGCGAGATGTATTTCAAGAATCCACACGATGCTAAGAAGTATTTTTCGCTGTTAAAAGAAATAGATGTTAAAGAATATTTGAACTTAAAATAATGGCATCAGGAAAAACATTTAAACATATAGAATATCTGATTGAAAACAGGCTAGACAAGAAAAAGTTTCCTCTTGAGATTAGCGGTCTATCAGAAAAGTGGGATGATACTTACAAAGCATATCTCACGACAAGCGATCCTTCTACCAAATCATTTTTAAGACAACTGATGGATGGTTTAAGTCCTATCATTTATGATAAGATGGTAAGTCAGGTTATGATGAATGGTATGGAAAAATATGTTTCACAGACACAAATAACTGAAAGTTACTTTTTACCATATTCTGATGAAGAAATCGGCTCTGCTTTAAATAAAACATTTGATAATTTCAATGGTATTGAAGTTGGCAAAGTATTGAATATTGAAGGCGTTGGAGATGTAGAGGTTACAAAATTTGAAATTGCTACTTATCAGTTATCTGATGGTACATTTGATATGAATGTATTCTATATTGATCCTAAAACGGAGCAGCAATCTCACATTCTTTTTTCCGATTTGGAAAAATTAAAACACAAAACAAAAGATTCTTTTGATCGTGTTGTAGATATGACCAAATGGATTGCTCAATACAGTCCTCAATCAAGAAATTTAGAGGGTGAAAATGGAAGTTTTTTGACTATGATTTCTGCGATGGGAAATCATGTTGAATACCAACTTTATCTGATTAGCGATTTAGGTACTGCAAAAAAAGAAGATGATTGGTTTAAAACTAAAAATTATTTTTATGATATTGTTCAGAATGATCCAATGATTATTAATTATGTTTCAAATTCAATAGGTGGTTCTATACAGTTTCTTGGCTATGGAAGGTATAGTGGTAACGCATACGAATTAGGAAAGGATTTAAACCTTAAACTTGCTGATGTAACGGTTAATGGAACTTCTGGTTATGCCATGAAGATAGAGGATGTTCAAAAAATAGTTGAACGTGATTTTGAAGGATTGGATTTTACTATTCAGGAGATTGTTATTGAAGATGTATCATTGGGTTACAGAATTGTTGTTGATTTTGAGAAGTATATGGTGCTAAAAGAAAATTCAAATGAAGATGCAGCAAGACAGAGAGCAAGGGCGAGAGTTCGCATAATGAAATTAAAGTCTAAATAAAAATGAAAAACATATACGACAATAGACAAGTTCGCAGATGGGAGGATATTCCTTTCACTTGGAGAGTTGTTGATGCCCCTTCGCAAGTAAAAATAAAATCTTTCAATCCAAAGGATAAAGATTTCGCTAAAGTATTCGGAGTATTTGCCAGTGAAGATGAACTAAGACCTGCAATGACAGGTGTTAATTTTGATGATAAAGGTCTTTGTGTTACTGATGCTCATAAGTTAGTATATTTTCCTAAGTCAAAATATGCTCAATATTTCCCTAAAGAAGAAGGCATCTTTGAATTTGGTAGCGGTAGAGAAATTGGTGATAGATACCCTAACTATACTGCCGTAATTTCACAAAACAATGATGAAGTTTATCAGGTAGATGTAGTTAAATTATTGACCTATTGTAAAATGATTATTGAAGGTAAATATTGCAATCAGACTACATTTCATTGCAATTTTGTTTACGGCAAAGATAAACCTAAAATGATAGGTGTTAATCTTAAATTCCTTATATCAATTTTGGAGTTTTGGCTTCGTATGGGATTTAATAAACTATTTATGTCTATTGAAGCACCGAATCGTGGGGTAATATTTTCACCTTACGAAAAAGGAGTAAAGGGCAAAAATATTTTGGATTATCCTATTACTTTGCTTATGCCAGTTATGGTAGTTGATGATTATTTTGGTGCAAGGGATTTGGATTACGATAGAGAGTGTTTGGTTCACTACGTTATTTCGGAAGATGAAATTTATGATGTAGGTGATAAGATGGAGGATGTTAAACCTGCAACTTTTGATCGAAATCTCACAAGCTACATAGACCCTAATTTTAGTGCTTATGAGATTAAAATGTGGTCTAAATTGATTTCAAAATCTTTTATGCCAATATTAGATTGCGTAAAGATTAAAATTGGAGTAGCAACTATAACCAATTTAACCACCTTTATTAATAAATCTGGAATAAATATTCCTGATGGCTTGTATAATATAATCAACGGAAGTTTATCGAAATCCACGTTGGATATAGATGATTTTCCAAATATTGTTGCTAAAGATTCGATTGTTTCTGAATATAACGGAAAATTTGAATTTGATGAGTTTAGGTATCATTATGATAACGCTCTTAAATGCGTAGGAAATGATGAATTAAGACCTACTTTAATGTCGGTTCATATTAATGAATCCCTAATTGAAGGAAGTAATGGTAAGATATTGTATCGTCAAAAATTAAAAACTTTTGTTGATGGTTTGGATGTGATGATCAAAGAACCTAAGTGGTTGTCAGAGGTAATGTATGTTATTGATGATGATCAAACTAATTCAACAAATGATATAAGGGTTCAGATTTATACTGGAGATTATAATTCAAAAAAGGTATTGTTTGTATTCGATAGATATGAAGTTTATTGTAGAATAGAGGAAGGTAAATATCCAAATACTCAAAGCATAATTCCTTCTATGTTAGCAAACAATTTGGTTGTAGATGAGATTTCTTCTATTACAGATGCAATGAAACTTATCACAAAAGAACAAGTAAAAGAGGGGGCTTTAATTTCTTTTAAGCATGGCGAAGGTGCTACTGAATTGCTATTGGCTGATACTTCTGGTTCAGTTATAGGTAATTTAGGAATGGTAAAAAGTTCTTATAGCAACAAAAATGAGAGTTCGGAAACAGGGCTTTTCTGTATGCCTTCGCCTAAAGGTGCATCAATATATGATTTTACATTAGAATTTAAAGTATTAAAAGATTGTATTGATGTTTGTGGCAAAAAAGGTAAGATTAACATAGATTATAATGGTTCGACCACTATTCTTTTAATGCAGAATGCTAATAATTTTGATTTTATTGCATCTAAAGAACCTAAGAAAAAGGCTAAAACTGCTCCCGTTAAAAATATGACTGATGAAAATGAAAGAAAAGTTCAGGAATTAAGATTGAGGGCGAGAGCAAGAATAAGAATTTTAGCACTAAAGAGTAACTAATAAATTGTAATTTTAAACTTCAAAAAATATAAAAATGGCTTACAAAGTAAAACAACTTCTTGACAAAGGGCTTGATGTTTCTTCTATTGATAAAGATTTGATGGAGGATATTGAAACTATTAAGGTTTTATCAAAAGATTTTTCCAAAGATGATTCGGATGCTATGCAACTGGATGAACTTGTGTATGAAAAATTGAAAACATCTGTAAAGCAAGAGGAGGCTACACCTGCATCAACGAAGGGTAAGCGTGGCAGACCGAAGGGTAGTGCTAAGTCAGCACCTAAAAAAAAGGGTAAGCGTGGCAGACCTGCGAAACAAGAGAAAGCCCCTGCGAAGCCAAAAATGAAATATAAGACAGAGCCTAAATCTGATGGCGGTGTTCCTGATTGTGATGAATTGCTGAAGCGTTGGAGAGAACGTAGGCAGAAGGCTAAGGATATGGGCAAAAAGCGCAAGACGAAGCCTGTATTTACTAAGATTAGTGAAGGGGTTATTAATGCTGTTGAAAAAGCTATTAAGAATGTTCCTAAAGCGGATATTAAAGCACAGCCAGTTCGCACGGTTAAGAAGTTTGAATATTTGCGTGATGCTGCTGATAAGTTTTTGAAGGCGTTTAAGTCTGTATTGGGTGAAGATTACGTTAAGACAGAGGCAGAGAAAGAACTTTCAGATTTGGAAGGCTTGATTTCTTCTTTGCAGGAAAAATACGTTAAAAAGTATGGTGATGGCGGTATGATGAACGCTGAAGGCGATGAAGATGATATGCCAGTAATTCGCACACAGTTTGAAGAAGAGGATTTTGAATACGCCAAAGGTGGTGGGGTTGGTACTTTTAAGGAGCATAAGCAAAAAAAGGCAAAAGAATTAAAAGAAAAAATATCAGAACTAAATGCTTATCTTAAAAAATTAGAAAATATAAACTCTAAAGAAG
>Ga0172367_10001647_pt1 | contig 31828 bp, 44 predicted proteins | sample Lak10m_FD_114542 | JGI IMG/M metagenome (GOLD analysis project Ga0172367, IMG submission 114542) | Freshwater microbial communities from Kabuno Bay, South-Kivu, Congo - kab_022012_10m | ecosystem: Environmental > Aquatic > Freshwater > Lake | place: Democratic Republic of the Congo: South-Kivu...
AAACAGATCAAACCAGATCAAACCTTATAGGAGTTTTTCTTGCTTTGTTTCTTTATATAGATATTGTTCTTCATAAAATACTGAAAAGTAAGCCTGCAATGCAGGTTTTTTTGTTTTTTAAAATTCTTGATTTTGATCTTAAAAAATTATATTATTTTTGTCTTATTTTTTTGACAATTATTAAACTATTTGTATAATTAATTAAATTTATATATACAAAAACAAAAGATGTTATCAAACCAGAATTTAGATATTAAGAATATAATTGATTTTTATAGAAACCTTTCTGAAGTGGTTTTTAAGTTTTGACTATTTTTGTTAGCGTTCTTTGTTGCTACTATTGCTTTGTTCTTGTTTAATTTTGATTCAAAAAAAGTCTTTTCATTTAGATATAACTATTCTTCTGATGTTAAATTAGATACAAATAATCTGAAGTGAAATCTTTTGTCTTTTGATTTGGATAGAAATGTTAAAGGGTTTAATCTTGATATATTAAGGTGAAATTTTTCATATTCATGAAATAATATACATTCATATAATAATTTAGTAACATATTCAGGTTTGATTTTGCCTTTTAGGTTTTCCACATCAAAGTCATTGGATGTTAAACCTTATTCTTTCTTTTTATCATGAGATTATGATATAAAGGAAATTAATAAATATTTATCTCAATTTATCTTGACAAAATCACAAGGAATTAATTCTGATATAAATGATTCTAACTTATTGATATTTTCAGAAAAATGATTAACTGATTTTTATCAGCTTTCTTGTTTATCATCATTTAATCTTTTTTCATTCTTTTGTAATAAAAATATAGAACTTTTTGTTAATAATATGAAAAGTTATGATATCTTATCTAATAAAGATGAATTTGTAGATATATTTTATAGGCTTATTGATTCAAAATATAGTAAAGATATATGTGATTGATTGTTAGATTATGTGTGATATTCTTATGATACAACTGATTCTATAGAAAGTGTAATATCTAAGTGTTGACAGAATTATATTGATAAATTTATTAAATTAAAAACGTATAAAGATATCTCAGATCAATTGCATAAAGATATTTATGTAGAGAAAATATATAATGATTCTCAATTAAATGCTTATAAGTTGGTTTCATTACAAAATAATATATATGCTGACTTACAAAAATGAATAATTAATAATTCTCTTATTGAATGATATATATCTTTTCTTAATAAATTATTACGTACATCTAATCTAGATTCTTTTTATAAAGATGAAGTCTATGTTTATAATAATTCTTATTTACAGAAGAGATTAGTTAATTTAAAATGAAGATATAATTTAGATATTTCTAGAAAAATTGATTTATTTTTGGAAGAGTTATCTAGGATAAATAGATGAGATTATATTAGTTCTTATAAATGATTAGAATCTGATTTAACCAATAAGAATTTACTCAAATTACACTCTAGTGCAGATGATAATAAGGTTATCTTTCAAAGTGTATTTAGTTTAAAGGATTATTTTGATGATTACATTAGAAATTTTCCTTTCGTTACAGTTTTGGAAAATAAGTTTGATGACGTTAATAAGTTGATTCTAATTAAATCTAAGTTTATATTAAAATGACAAGAACAAGATGCTAAAGAGAATGTAGTTTATATGAATATATTATTTAACTATAATTGAGTTTCTTTGCTTGTAAAAAGTATAAAGATAGATTGAAATGATTATTTAACAAATTTAATAAATGAAAGACTTAAGTCTGAATGAGTATTAATTAATGATTTATACTCAATATTATTGAATAATATTCAATTAAAATGAGAAACTAAAGTAGATAATTGTTCGCTGTTAAAAGATTTATTACAAAAGAAATTTACATCTAATGATACAAAAGTTTGATTGAGGTCTTGTTCTACTGATTTGATTGATGTTGTAAAAAATTCAATTACATACAAATTTACAATTAAATCGTTAAAACTATCTGATATTCAAATATCAGATAATGAAATACATAGTTTAGTTATTTCATGATACTCTAATTATAAAAATGTATCAGTAGATGCTTTAAATGATTTTATATTGTGAGTATTGAAAATTGAAAAACCAAAAACTATAATAAACTCTGATATTAATGTTAATGAAATAGCAAAAATTAATGATTTATTTAAAAAATATCTATGAATAGTGCCAGATGATATCAAATGAAACGGTGTAAGATATATTATTAAATTTGTTTTAAATAATATTACTTTTAGGGCTACATTATATACCGATAAAAATTATAAACTTTCTATACTAAGAATTATAGATGCTTGAGATAATTCAGTATGATCAAATTTGAGTTGAATTAATTTGTATCTTATAGATAGTTATAAAATAGATTTAAATAAGTTTAAAGAATTTACAGCAGATTATATAAAGTGAATAGATCCTAAGTGCTATCAAGAATTTCTAGATGCTAAAAAATAAAAATTTGTTGTAAATAATTTATTAATATTTATTATACATCACAGTTTATTAATAATTATATATGATGTATAAGAAGTTTTCGTTTTCACAAATTTGTTCCATTAATTCAAAATTTTTAGATAATTTAAAAAAATTATATAAATCTCAAAGATATACATTCTTGAAGGAGTTTCTAAAGGCGATATTTTTGGATTGACATAGTGTATATTTTTTTGAATCAAATGAAATTATCTTTAGGATTGCTAAAGACTGAGAAATAATTATTTTTACAGATGAGAAGGAAAAAATAGAATTACAAGCATCATTAGAGGATTTAAATGCTATGCACAACCTATTGAAAGACGATAAAAAGGTCTCTAAAATAAATGATAATAATAAAACAATTCTAGAAACACTTATAGATGAGTTTTTAGAAGATTGAGAAAATAGGTATATAAATTGAAAGCCTTTTTTAGTATATGATATAGAGACTGTATGAAATATCAATAATCTAAGATCTATGCGTTTTATGATGTGATATTGTGTTGTTTCAAGTGAAGAACAATGAGATGATGTTAAATATAAGTATATTGAAGAAAGTAATCTGAATAAATTTATAGATTTTATGCTGGATTTTGATTGATATATTGTTGGTTATAATAATATATACTTTGATAATCCTGTTTGTATATATGCAGCTTGAGTAGATGAGAATAAAATTAAAATACTCAATGAAAAAAGTTTAGACTTATTCTTATTTATCCGGAATCTTACTTGAAGAAGAATTTGACTTGATAAAGTAGCAACTGCATTAGTATGAGTTTCTAAAACTCTTTCTTCATGACAAGAGTGATCTAATCTTTTGGACGAATATATTAAGACTCAAGACAATAAAATATTAAATAAAGTAAAAAATTATTGTAGAAATGATGTTAAGATGACATTATGAGTTTTGTTGTACTTTTTAAAGTATCAAAAACTTTATATGGACTGAGAAGAGCGTAATTATACTATCAATCAAATTGTTGAATTATGAGCTAAAGAAAAATGATCTGATAAAAAAGAGAAAGATTCAAAAAAAGAAAAGAGTATTGAGTGATGATTGTTTTAAACATTTATATAGATATTTATATTTAACTAAAATTATTATGTTCTTGTGTTTAAATAATGTTTTTTTGCTACATAGATTTTAAATTGGTAAATTTCTACTTGAAATTTGGTATATAATGTTTATATATTACGTTACTGTTTTTCAAACAAAAGTTTGTTTGCCAGAGTAGCTCAGTGGTAGAGCAGAGGCCTGAAAAGCCTTGTGTCGGCAGTTCAATCCTGCCCTCTGGCAAGTTATATATAAATTAAGAATTAAAAGTTAAGAATTAATATGACGTTTAATTTTTAATTATTAATTCTTAATTTTTTTTAATCGGGGATTAGTTCAGATGGCTAGAACGCTAGTTTTGGGAACTAGAGGTCGCGAGTTCGAGTCCCGCATCCCCGAATTTGGGCAGGTAGTTCAGTCGGTTAGAATACATCTCTGATAAGGATGGGGTCGGCGGTTCGAGTCCGCCTCTGCCCACCATTATAAAATTGAAATCCTTTTTGGATATCGGAATCTCTTGAAAAGAGATTTGTCTTTAGTTATAATTATGCCACTTTTTATTTTGTAAATATAGATTAATGGCTAAACAACACGTTAATGTATGAACTATTGGTCACGTTGATCATGGTAAAACAACAACAACATCTGCTATAGTTACAGTTTTGGCTACAAAATGATTTGCTAAACCTTTAGCTTATGGTGATATTGATAAAGCTCCTGAAGAAAGAGCAAGAGGTATTACGATTAATACTGCTCACGTAGAGTATGAAACTGAAACAAGACATTATGCGCATATCGATTGTCCTTGACATGCTGATTACATTAAAAACATGATCGTTTGAGCTGCTCAAATGGATGGTGCTATTCTTGTGGTATCTGCTCCAGATGGTCCTATGCCTCAAACAAGAGAGCATATTCTACTAGCTAGACAAGTTAATGTTCCAGCTGTAGTTGTGTATCTAAATAAATGTGATATGGTTGAAGATGAAGAAATGTTGGACTTAGTAGAAGAAGAAATTAGAGATTTGTTGAAGCAACAAAAATATCCTGGTGATACAGTGCCTATTATCAGAGGTTCTTCAATTAAAGCTTTGGAAAATCCTACAGATGAAGCATCTGCAAAACCTATTTGGGATCTTATGAAAGCATTGGATGAATATATTCCTATGCCTGAAAGAGATACTGCTAAGCCTTTCCTTATGCCAGTTGAGGATGTGTTCTCAATTAAAGGTAGAGGTACTGTAGTTACAGGTAGAATTGAAAGAGGTATTTTGAAATTAAATGATGAAGTTGAAATTATTTGATTATCAGAAGAATCAAGAAAAACTGTTGTAACTTGAATTGAAATGTTTCATAAGCAATTTGATACAGCTGAGGCTGGTATGAATGTATGATTGCTTTTGAGAGGTATTCAAAAAGAAGATGTAGAGAGATGACAAGTTCTTGCTAAACCTGCTTCTATTACTCCACATACAAAATTTGAAGCAGAAGTTTACGTTTTGAAAAAAGAAGAAGGTGGTAGACATACTCCATTTATGGCAGGTTATAAACCACAATTCTATCTTAGAACTACTGACGTAACTGGTTCGATTTCTATGGAAGGTAGAGAAATGATTATGCCTTGAGATAATGCAAAAATTATTGTTGAACTTATCTATCCAGTAGCTATGGAAGAAGGTTTGAGATTTGCTATTAGAGAATGAGGTAGAACAGTTGGTGCTTGAGTTGTTACAAAGATTATTAAATAATTATTTGTGAATAATTAAATAATGAGGAAGGGGCATAAATTGTCCTTTCCTCCTTATAGTTTTATAAGATTTATAATTTGGGATGGAGAAAAGAAAGTCAGATAAACCAAAATTAAGAATAAAATTGAAAAGTTATGATTTAAATGTTTTGGAGTCATCAGTGAGTAAAATTATGGGGCTTTTGGTAAAATCATGAGCTACTACAAAATGACCAATACCACTTCCTAAAAAAAGAAAACTTTATACTGTTTTGACTGCGCATTTCGTTTATAAGGATTCTAGAGATCAATATGAAAGAATTACTTATACTAGAATGATAGATGTTGTTGATACATGAACGAAAACAGTTGAATATTTGCAGAATCTTACTATTCCAGTTTGAGTATCAGTAGAAGTTAGAGTATATTAAGAAGTGATTATTAAAATTTTAATCCCTATATGGGCTCTTAAAATATAATTAAACAAAAATCCATTAGGATATTGATAAATTTAATTTGATTAATTTAAGGATATGAATACAGGGTGAATAATTCTTAGAAAGCAAGAAATGACAAAATTGTGGATAGATGATAAATTTGTTCCAGTTACTTTGCTTTGATATGTTCCTCAAGAAATTGTTAGATATAAAACTTTAGAAAAAGATTGATATCTAGCTGCTGTTGTGTGAGCTTGAAAAAAAATTCTTAACAAAGAAAAATGAATAAAGGAAATTTATTCTTATATGACAGAATTTGATGTTAATGATGAGTATGTTTCGTCTCATGAAACAGGTTCAATTATTGATTTGTCTATTCTAGAATGAATTGATTTTGTTACATTAAGAGGTGTATCAAAAGGTAAATGATATCAATGAGTTATTAGAAGACATAATTTTAAATGATGACGTGCAACTCACGGTTCTAAATTCCATAGATTGCCTGGTTCTATTGGTACAAGGAAACCAAGAAGGACTGTTAAAGGTACTAAATTGCCAGGTCATATGTGATTGGAAACTATTACTTTGAAAAATATTAAAATAGTTGATAGCTTTAGAGCTAGTGATATGAATATAGTTGCTGTTAAATGATCAGTTCCTTGAGCTTATAATAGTTTTATTAAAGTGGAATTGAACTAATAGATTTTAAATAGGTAATGAGTTAAATATGGTCTATAAAATAGATGTATATAGTGCGGCATGAAAAAAAGTAAAAGAAAGAGAGTTGAATGCACAAGTATTTGATGATAGTAATGTAAATGAATGACTTATACATGAATTCGTTTTGATGCAACTTTCAAACGCTCGTAATCCTATAGCTCATACTAAAACTAGATGAGAAGTTAATTTGTCTTGAAAGAAATTGTATAGACAAAAGGGTACTGGTAGGGCTAGAGTTTGAGATGCTTGATCTCCTATTAGAAGACATTGATGAGTTGCTTTCTGACCAAGAAATAATGTAAATCATCAAAAAGATATGCCAAAATTGATGAGAAGGAAAGCTTTGCTTTGAAGTCTTATTTTGAAGGTTAGAGATTGAGAGGTTTTGTGTTTAGATAAATACCCATTTGATGATATCAAAACTAAAAATGCTGCAGCTACTTTGTTGAATTTATGATTAAATGAACAAAAAGTATTATTAGTTGTTCCAACTTTAGAGGATAATGTAGTTAAATCATTTAGAAATATAGGAAATCTAAAATATCTATCGGTTGACTATGTTAATCCTTATGATTTGTTGACATACAAGAAAGTGGTATTTTTAGAAGAAGCTTTTGATAGATTGGAACAAAGATTTGCTAAATAGATTTAGATCTGAAAAATAATTAAAATGACATTTAAAGATACTTTAAGACAAAGAGGTCAAAAGGATCAAGCTGTTAAAGCATTGAAAAAGCTTAATGTGTATGATATACTTATTAAGCCAATCAATCTTACAGAAAAAGCCTATAAATTGACTCAAGAGTTAAATAAATATGTATTCCAAGTACATAAGGAAGCAAATAAAAATGATGTAAAAGTTGCTATAAAATCTATATACGGTGTTGATGCTGAAAAAGTAAATATCGTAAGTGTTATATCAAAAGGTAGAAGTGTAAGAAAACTTGTTAGAAGAGCTTATAAAAAGGCTATTGTTACATTGAAGGCTTGAGATAAAATTGAATTTGCTAATTAATATTTTTAAAAATTAATATTTTCTATTATGTGAATTAAAGTATATAAGCCATATACACCATCTAGACGTTTTATGACATGATATACATTTGATGAGATTACTAAGACAAAACCTGAGAAATCTCTTACAGTGTTTATCTGATCTACATGATGAAGAAATAATCAATGAAGAATAACATCTAGATTTAGATGAGGTGGTCATAAAAGACTTTATAGAATAGTAGACTTCAAATGATATGATAAGGTTTGAATTCCTGCAAAGGTAGCTACTGTTGAATATGATCCATATAGGACTGCTAGAATTGCTCTATTGAATTATGTGGATTGAGAAAAAAGATATGTATTGGCATGGAAAGGTATTAAAGTTGGTTCTACTGTTTTGGTATGAGAGACATCTTCTTTTGAACCAGGTAATAGAAGACAATTGAAGGATATTCCAGAATGATTTAATATCTTTAATCTTGAGGTTACTCCATTTACAAAATCTAAATTGTTAAGATCTGCTTGATCATTTGCAACTTTAGTTGGTAAAGATGATCAACAAAAAATAGTTTTTATTAAATTGACTTCTTGAGAAGTTAGAAAATTTGATGAAAAGTGTTGGGCTACAATTTGAGAAGTTGGTAATGATGAACATAAAAATATTGTAATTTGAAAAGCTTGAAGAAATAGATGGCTTTGAAGAAAACCAGAAGTTTTATGAAAATCTATGAACCCAGTTGACCATCCACACGGTGGTTGAGAATGACATGCTTTAATTGGTATGGTTGCTCCAAAAGCATTTAACTGAAGAAATGTTGCTCCTTGAATTAAAACAAGAAAATCTAAAAAATGGTCTACAAAATTTATTGTGACTAGAAGAACTAAGAATTAGTCATAAAGTCTGGAATTTATATGATTCTGGACTTGAGAGACTTTATTTATTATAAATAATTAAATATTATGACAAGGTCTTTGAAAAAATGATTTTATGTAAATCCTAAACTATTAAAAAAAGTTGAACAAATGAAAGCATCTGGAGACAGAAAAGTAGTAAAGGTTTGGGATAGAGCATGTCAAATCCTTCCTGATATGGTATGATTTACATTCGCTGTTTATAATGGTAAACAATTTGTAAGTGTATATGTAACTGAGGAAATGATTTGACATAGATTATGAGAATTTGTTCCAACAAGAACATTTAGATGACATCCATTTTAGTCTAAAGTTTTAAAGTTAGGAGTTTAAAGTAATTGTTATTATTTGTAACTTTATTAACTTTATAATCTTTATAAACTATAGATTTTATTAGATAATATTTATATTAATGAATAGAAGTTTAACTGCTACATTGAGATTTGCTCAAACTTCGTCTATAAAAATGCAGTTGGCCGCAAAATTGGTTAAAGGTAAGAAAGCATCTGATGCATTAAATATGTTAGCTTTTGCTCCTAAAAAATCAGCAAAAATACTTTTGAAGGTATTGAAATCAGCTGTTGCTAATGCAAAGAATAATGCAAGTATTGATGAGAGTACTCTATATGTATCTAGAGTAGATATCGGAAGATGAGCTCCTATAAAAAGAATGAGATTCGTTGCTAGATCTAGAGTTCATGCTTATATAAAACATAGATCGTTTGTAAGAATTGTTTTAGATACTAAATAATTACAATGGGACAAAAAGTAGATCCAAGAGGATTTAGAATATGAGTTACAAAACTTTGGCCATGTGAATGGTTTGCTAAAACTAAAGCACAAAGTGCAAGTTTCTTTGTAGAAGATATTAAAATTAGAAACTTTATTGATAACACTTATAAAAGATCTTGAATATGAAAGGTTGTTATAAGAAAAACAGATAAAGAATGAGAAATAGTTATCTTCACTGCAAAGCCTGCATTAATTATTGGTAAAGAATGAAAAAAGTTGGAAGAATTTCAATCTACACTATCTAAGAAGTTTGGTAAAGACTTTAAAGTAGTTGTAAAAGAAATCAGACTACCTGAACTTTCTGCTAGAATTATGTCTGAGTTTGCTTGTGAACAACTTGAAAAAAGAATGCCTTATAGAAGAGTTGCTAAAACAGTTATGCAAAAAGTAATGGAAAAATGAGCTATTTGAGTAAAAGTTTCTATTGGTTGAAGACTTGGTTGAGTAGATTTATCAAGAAATGAAAAATTTATTGAATGAAGACTGCCATTACAAACTCTTAGAGCAGATATTGACTATCATTATACTACTGCTTTGACAAAATATGGTATTTTGTGAGTAAAATTATGGATCTATAAAGGAGATGTTCATAGTGTAAATAAAGTTAGAAAGGTAGAAAAAAATAACGAAGGTTTTGTAAAATTTGAAAGAACTGAATGAAAACCAGATTCTGTAACTAAAAAAGCACCTGCTCTAAAGGCTAAAAAACCTACAGTTAAAAAAGAAAAAACAGATACTAAAGAATAATTAATTTAAATATCTAAGCATTAATAATAATGTCATTGTTAGCTCCAAATAGATGGAAATTTAGAAAGCAAAGAAGATGAAAGTTATCTGGTATAAGTACATCGGGTAATTACGTTGCTTTCGGTGAATTCTGATTGAAGGCTACTGATAGTGCCTATATAACAAGTAGACAAATTGAAGCAGCCAGAAAAGTTATCGTAAGATATGTTAGAAAAACTGGTAAAATATGGATTAGAGTTTTTCCAGATTTGCCTTATACAAAGAAATGATTGGAAATGCCGATGGGTAAGTGAAAATGAGACGTAGATCATTATAGAGTAAGAGTAAAAAGATGAAGAGTTTTATTTGAAGTTAATTGAATTGATAAAGCTACTGCTGTAGAGGCTTTCAAACAAGCTTCATATAAATTGCCTTTAAAAACTAGAACGATTGAAAGATCAGAGGTTAGATAATTTTATTAGGTTATTATTTATAAAATGGCAAAAATTTTTTTAAAAGATTTTTTGAAAAAAAGTATCAAAGATCTTGTTAGTATGAGAAATGATCTTAGAAAGGAATTATTCGAAATGAAAATGAAAAATGCCTTAAGATCTTTGAAACAGACACATTTGATTAAAGAAGTAAGAAGAAATATAGCAAGATTGAATACTGCTTTATCATATAAAATAAATGAAAAAGATGGTGGTAATTTGAAATAAAAATATCAAAGAGCTTGTATGAACTGTTGTAAGTGACAAGATGGAAAAATCTTTGGTAGTTGTGGTTGAAAGAGTAAAAATTCATCCAATTTATAAGAAGAGATTCGTGGTTAGAAAAAAATTCTATGCACATGATGAACAAAATCAAGCTAAGACAGGTGACACTGTTAAAATAAGAGAAACAAAACCTCTTAGCAAACTTAAGAGATGGGCTTTAGTTGAAATAGTAAAGTCGTGAGAATAATTAAAAATTAAGGATTGAGAATTAAGAATAATTAAAAAATCTGGTTTTCTATTCTAAATTCTAAATTTTAAATTCTAAATTTGTAGAAGATGATTCAAAGTGAGTCTTTAGTAAAAATAGCTGACAATACTTGAGGTAAAGTAGCACAAGTTATTAGAGTATTGAAATGATCTACTTGTAACTCGGCTACTGTATGAGATAGAGTGGTAGTTGCTATAAAAGATGCTCAAAAATGATGACAAGTTGACAAGTGAGATGTATCTTGGGCAGTTGTTGTAAGAGTAAGAAAAGAGATTAAAAGAAACGATTGAACATATGTAAGATTTGAAGATAATGCTGTTGCTTTGATAAATAAAGACTTGACTCCAAGAGGGAAGAGAATCTTCTGACCTGTTGCTAAAGAGTTGAGAGAAAAAGGGTTTAGAGCAATTGCAAATCTAGCTGAAGAAGTTATTTAGTTTTACCTTAAAAATGATTTTAAAATCTTTTACCGCTAAAGCGGGGTAAAATAATATAATCTTTATCTGAAGTATTTATTTTAGATTTAGCTTTTAAGTAAATTATTATGAGAAAAATTAAAGGTTGAGATAACGTAAAAGTTATATCAGGTAAATTTAAATGAGAAGTTGCAGTTGTAGAAAAGGTTGCTGAAGATGCTGTATACTTAAAATGAGTAAATGTTGTTAAAAGAGCTGTTAAAGGTAAATGATTTGTGGAAAAAACATTGCCAGTAAATGTATCTAATATTATGATTTATTGTGATAAATGTAAAAAACCTGTGAGGGTATCAGTTAAGGATGGTGTTAGAGTTTGTAAAAAATGTGGTACACAAGTTAAATAGTTAAAATAATTAAAAATTGAGGATTGAGAATTAAGAATAATTAAAAAATCTGATTTTCTATTCAAAATTCTAAATTTTAAATTCTAAGTTTATGAAATGAGTCTTTATACAAAGTTTAAAGAAAATATAAAAAAAGACCTAAAAGAAAAATTAGGTAAAAAAAATATTCATGAGGTTCCACAAGTTACGAAAATAGTAGTAAGTATGTGAATTTGATCTCTTGCTACAAGAAAATGAGTGAAAGATTTTTCTGATTTAGAGAAGAATCTTATGGCTATTACAGGTCAGAAACCATTGATGATTAAATCTAGAAAAGCTATTTCTAACTTTAAGTTAAGAGAAAATATGCCAGTTACACTTATGGTTACTCTTAGAAGATGAAAAGCTTATGATTTTATTGAAAGACTTACAACTATGGCTTTTCCAAGATTGAGAGATTTCAATTGAATTAGTGTAAAAAGTTTTGATGGTAGATGAAATTATAATTTGTGATTCAAATCACAAGTTGCATTCCCAGAATTATTGCCTGAAGAAATAGTTACAACTCACTGAGTACAAGTTACTATATCTACAACTGCTGATAATAATGAAGATGCTAAAAAATTGTTCGAATCATTAGGTTTCATATTCGTTAAAAAATAATTTTTATTTTGTAAGTCCTAATTATGGCAAGAAAAGCAATAGTATTAAAACAACAAAGATTAGAAGAAAAAAGATTAAAATATCTTGCGAAATGAGAAAAGATGCCACAAATGACAAAACATTATAACAGATGTAAAGTATGTGGTAGAATTTGAAGTTATATTAGAGAATATGGTATTTGTAGAGTGTGCTTAAGACATTATGCAAGACAATGATTGATCATGGGTCTTAAAAAAGCAAGTTGGTAATTTTATTGATCTACAATTATCATATAATAACGAGATTGAAGATTGAAAAATTTTAATTTATAATTGAAAAAAATGAGTTTTGTAAATGCTCCTATACATGATCTGCTTATAAGAATAAAAAACGCATATATGGCTAGAAGACAAGTTGTATCATGAGTTGTTTATTCAAATTTCAAAGCACAAATATTGTCATTATTGAAAAAATATTGATTCATTAAAGATTTTGAAATCCAAGAGGATACTGGTAATAAAAAATTTATCAATATTTCACTAAATTTGGTTAAGGATCCTATTAACGATATTCCAGTTATTAAATTTTATTCTAGACCATCTAGACGTTGGTATGTATCATATGATGATATTAAACCTGTAGCTTGAGGTAGATGAATTTGAATCATCTCTACAAGTAAAGGTTTGATGGCAACTCATGAAGCAAAGTCTGCAAAAGTTGGTTGAGAATTAATTGCTGAAATATATTAATTAGTTGAAAGTTATAAGGTTGAAAGTTTGAGGTTGATGCTACTTTAAATTAATTTCAGCTTTAAAAGCTTTGTAAGATTAAAAACTTTTTAACTTAATAATTTACTTATAATGTCGAGAATTGGTAAAAATCCTATTATTATAAAAGATTGAGTAACTGTTACTATAAACGCAAGTCATGTAGCAGTTAAATGACCAAAATGACAATTGGAATATACTATGCCAAATGGTGTATCAGCTGTTATTGAAGATAAAAATATACTTGTATCTATATCATCAGATGAGTATAAAAACTTATGGTGATTAGTTAGAACATTAATTGCTAATATGGTTGAATGAGTATCAACTTGATATGAAAAAAAACTTGTAGTATTTGGTGTTTGATACAATGTAAAAATACAATGAAAAAAAATCGTATTAAACCTTTGATTATCTCATCAAGTTGAATTTAATCTTCCTGATGCAGTTACTGCAGCACAAGAAAAAGATCCAAAATGAACAGATATATTAATCTTAAATTCTATTGATAAACAATTGCTTTGAGAAGTTGCTGCTAAAATAAGAAGCTTAAGAGAACCTGAGGTTTATAAAGGTAAATGAATTAGATATATTGATGAAGTTATCAAATTGAAACCTTGAAAAACAGTTAAAAAATAATAAATTTATTTAAATACTAAGAAGTTCATTATGAAAAAGTTAAAAAAGATGGTAATGGAGAAACAAAGAAAGTATTTAAGAAGAAAAACAAGAGTTAACGCTATTGTTAAAAGTATTTCTGAATCTCCAAGACTGATAGTTAACAAATCTAATAAATATACTTATGCTCAAATCGTTGCTTTGGATTGAAAAGTTATTGCTTGTGCAAGTGACTTGAAAGTTAAAGATTGAACAAAAGTAGTAAAAGCTACAAATGTTTGAGTAGAATTGGCTAAAAAAGCATTGGAAAAATGAGTAGAAAGAGTTGTATTTGATAGAAATTGATATATATATCATGGTAGAGTAAAAGCTATTGCTGAATGAGCAAGACAAGGTTGACTAAAATTTTAATTAACCCTTTTAGAAACTAACTTTTCATTATAATTATGATAGAAAATAAAGAAAAACAATATGAGGAAGTAATGCTAGAAGTAAGAAGAGTAACTAGAGTTACAACTGGTTGAAGAAAATTATCTTTTAGAGCAGTTATCCTTGTTTGAGACAGAAAATGAAAAATTTGAATTTGAGTTGGAAAATCTGTAGATGTTGCTTGAGCAGTTCAAAAAGCTACTCATGATGCATATAAAAATATAGTTTCGGTACCAGTAGTTTGAGCTGAAACTGTTCCTTACTCAATTAGTTATAAATTTAAATCTGCTATGATTAAGTTGCTTCCTGCTGCATCGGGTACAGGTTTGAAAGCTTGATCAGCTGTTAGATCTGTTTTAGAGTTAGCTTGATATAACAATATCCTTTCTAAAATAGTTTGAACAAACAATAGATTAAATAATGCTATCGCAACTATACAAGCTTTGTCTTTGTATAAAAAACCAAGGAAGGAAAGAACAAAATAATTAAAAATTGAGGATTGAGAATTAAGAATAATTAAAAAATCTGATTTTCTATTCAAAATTCTAAATTTTAAATTCTAAATTTATGTAAATGCTTATAAATGAACTTAAAAAAAGTCAGTGATTAAATAAAAAATCGAAAAGACTTGGTAGATGAAATGCTTCATGAAAAGGTAATTATTCTACAAAAGGTCAAAAGTGACAATGATCAAGATCAGGTGGTGGTATGCCAGCTTGGTTTGAGGGTTGACAAACTCCTTTGACACAAAGATTACCAAAATTGAAAGGTTTCAAAAGACATTTTAAATTGGTAGACGAATATCAAGTAGTTAATCTTTGAAATTTAGAAGCTGATGAGAGAATTACTTCTTGAGTAACTATTGATAAGACATTGTTAAAATCTCTTAGATATATTTCTAAAGAAGACGGTCTTGTTAAAGTATTGTCTAAATGAGAAATCTCAAAGAAATTAACTTTTGCTTGAATTGACGCTTTTTCTGCTTCTGCAAAAGAAAAAATTGAAAAAACTGGTTGATCTATTAACTAGTTTATAAAAACTTTACAAACTTATAAAGTTTCAATGTCAAATAAATCAATAAAAATTTTTCATTATCTTGTAGATATTTGGAATAGTACAACATTGAGAAAAAAGATAATATTTACTGTTATTATGTTAGCAGTTTATAGATTATTAGTTTTTATTCCAGTTCCTTTTGTTGAAATCGAACAGTTTATGAATAGAGCAGTATCTAGTTGAGGTTGATTAGAGTTCTTTGCGATGCTTTTGTGATGAACGTTAGAACAATTTGCTATTATTGCAGTATGATTGGTTCCTTATATTAATGCATCAATTATTATGCAATTATTGTCTTCTGTTTTACCACAGTTGGAAGAGTTACAAGAACAATGAGAAGCTGGTACTATGAAAATACAGCAATATACTAGATGGTTGACATTGCCTCTGGCTTTCTTTCAATCTATTTGAATGATATATTTTATAAATTATTTATTAGGTTGAGGTGTTATAAATACATCTAGCTTAGCTACTGTTTTATTGACGGCATTTGCTTTGACTGTTGGTACTGTACTACTTATGTGGATATGAGAGTTGATTACAGAAAAATGAATATCTAATTGAATTTCATTAATAATATTTTCATCTATCGTATCGTGAATGGTTTCAAAAATTTATTGATATATTTCAGCATCTGGTACAGATATGTTGTCTGTAGTATTGTTTATGATTACTATAGTTTTAGTTCTTATAGTTTTGACTATATTATTGGTTAAAACTAGAAAGGAGATTCCTATTGTATATGCAAGACAATGAAAAGTAGAACAAACAGCTAGTCTTCCTATCCCATTAAATCCAGTTTGAATGGTGCCTATTATTTTTGCAATTGCTTTCGTTACATTCCCATATTTGTTATCACAACTTATTACTAAGTTTGGTACTCATAATCAGGCTGTAATGGATGCAGCAAAATGGATAGAAACTAATTTAAATATTTATACACAAAATCCTAACTTACTTTCAATATCTGTGTATTTTATATTTATATTATTATTTACTTTTTTCTATACTGTGATTATTTTTAATCCAGATAGAATGGCAGATAATATTCAAAAAAGAGGTTGATTTATTCCTGGTATAAGACCATGACAAGAGACGGCAAGTTATATAAATAAATTGCTACAACATCTTTGTATTTGGTGATGATTAGGTTTAGCTTTTGTTTGAGTATATGGTTATATACTTTCTTATATACCATTTATTCAACAAGCCACTCAATCTTTATGATCAATACCATTGATTGTTCAATGATCTTGAGTTATTATTATTGTTTGAGTTATACAAGACTTCTTAAATAAAGTTAATTGAGAATTAGATATGGAAAGATATGATAGATTATAACAAATTCCCGCATTAGCGGGTTTTTTTATTGAAAAAAAAATCTTTATTAATATAACTAGTAATTTATTAATTGTTAAATTTTAATCCTTAATTATAAATTGTATTAATGTCATTATTTCTTAAATATCGTCCGCAAACTTTTGATGATGTAGTAGAACAAAAACACATCATAGATATACTTTCTGCTCAGATACAAAAATGAGAATTTAATAATAATTATCTGCTATTCTGACCTAGGTGAACATGAAAAACTACTACTGCAAGACTTCTTGCAAAGGCAGCTAATTGTATAAGTCCAGTTAATGGTAGTCCTTGTAATGAGTGTAGAAATTGTTTAGCTATTTCTAAGTGACAGACATTAGATTTTGTTGAAATAGATGCAGCTTCTCATACTCAAGTAGATAATATTAGGGAGGAAATTATAGAAAAAGCTCCATATCCACCTTCAATGTTGAAAAAGAAGATATATATAATAGATGAGGTACATATGCTTTCAAAGGCTGCTTTTAATGCTCTTTTGAAAATTATGGAGGAGCCTCCAGTTTATCTTATGTTTATATTAGCAACAACTGAAATTAATAAAGTTCCTGAAACTATTATTTCGCGTTGTCAGGTATTTAACTTTAAAAAGCTTAGTGAAAATCATATTGTCTGAAGATTAAAATATATTGCTGGGAAAGAGTGATTTGATTATGAAGAGGAAGCTTTACATCTTATAGCAAAAGTTTCAGATTGAGCTATGCGTGATTGAGTTAAATATTTAGAGCAAGTTAGTATTCTTTGAAGAATTGATCAACAAAATGTATCTAAATTTCTTTGAGTAGCTCCAGAACGTACTATAATTGATTTTATCAATTATATAAAAGCGGAGGATTTTAATTGAGTTATTCTATATATAGATCAATTACAAACCAATTGAATAGATCTTTATGTTTTTGCTAAAGAAATTTTAATGTATATAGATGCTCACTTGGTAGAGGATATGGATTTTTATGTAAAGTTATCTGATGTGTTTAAAGAAATCATTATCTGAATTAAGAATTATCCATATTCACCTATAATATACAAAGTTAATCTTTATAAAATGTTTAACTGAGTTTCTAGTACTAATAACCAGAATTCTTTAAATAAATGATCTTCCTCTAAATCTTCATGAGTATCCGTTGTAGCTCAGGACCATGATAATTCATCTATTTCTGATGTAGCTAAGCCAACTTTATCTACCAATGAGGACAATCTAAATCCTTTAAATATTTCAAACGATGATATTATTAATAGGGCAGTAGAAGCTATTGATAAAATAACTGTTAAATGAGCTCTTAGAAGATATGTATCTATAGAGTCTTTCCAAAGTTGATTATTATCATTGAATGTTATTAATCAGATGCAGTATAATATTCTTCTTAAAGAATTGTCATTATTACAGGATACTTTTTCAAGAATCACATGAAATCAGGATCTTAAAGTAATTTTACATTATGTATCAAAAGAAGATTTTCTTCAAAAACAATTTGAACTATAAAAAAGACTCCGCACTAAAGCGGAGTTTTCCTAAAATATTAATTATTTTACTATTCATTGAGTAATTTATCTGCTTTTTCCAAGTATGTTTCAAGCGTCTTGATATTTCATTCTAATTTAGTTGGATCTAATGTTTCATTATTAATTATAGAGTCATATATTTTCTTTGCGTTTTTATATACTATTAAAGAATATTTCATAGCATCTTTGTTATCAAGTTGTTTTGCACTTAAATAAATTTTTTTTGCTTTTAATGCTAATTCTTTAATTGAAGATTTCTTTTCTTCATCTATTATAAAGTCATTTACATCTCAACTAGATAATTCAGATTCTTCACTATTATTTGTTGTTGTTTGTATATCATTTCCTGTTAAATTCTCTTCTTGTTGTTCTGCATTAGTATTTTCTTCTGATACAGTATCTCATGTTGATTGTTGTGTATCATTCTTTTCTTGGTTATTTGTATCAACTGAATCTCAAGATAGTTGTTCATTTTCTCAACTTGATGTTGTTGCTTCTTCAATAGAGTTATCTCAAGTAGTTACTTGTGTGTCTTCATCATTTATAACTTCAACATTAGATTTTTCATCGGAATTAGCTTCAGCTGCCGAATGTGTATTATCACTAGTTATAAGACTTTCAGGTATTTCTATATTTTGAGATTTTGTATTAAATATATTATTGTCTGGATACATAACAACGTATACTCCAAGTCAAACTCATCATAATAAAATAATTCATAGTATAGATATAAATCCTACAAAAATTCATTTCTTGCTAGATTTAGGAGTATTGTTAACCAAATTAGATGTATCGATAGTTGATATTTGTTCTTGAACATTTTGTGCTTCTATTTTTTCTATTTTGTTTTCTAGAGAGCTTATCTGACTTGCTGTTATTGAATATAAATCAAAAGAATTAGTTTGGTCAGTTGTTGTGTTTTGTGTTTGAGGAACTGCTATATTATCAAGTTCAACAACTGGTTCTATTTTACTTGTAGTTACTGTATCAATTGAGTCTAAATCAAATGCCATTGTATTTTGAATATCTTCATCTTTTGTATCAATAGATTGAGTAAGGTCATTATCCATAGAAATTCAAGAAGGCTCTATTTGTATTTCTTCTCTAGAGATGTTATTTATATCAGAACTCTCTTGTGCTATTATCTGATCTTCTATGTTATAACTTATTGTTTGTACTTCTTCATTACTAATAATTTCTTCTGTTCAAACAATAGTTGATTCTTCAGTATATATTTCTGATACACTAGGAGATATCGTTTCAAAAGAAATATTTGAATCATCTTCTGTTAATTGAAAATCATTATTTGTAGTAATATTATTTTGCATATCAAAAGAAACTTCACTGACAATTGAGTTATCATTTGAAACAATTTTATTTTCGTCAATACTCAGAGATATTTCACCGATATCGTCAGATTTTGTAGATTCTAAAGCAATATCTTCTGTAATTGCTTTTGTCTCTTCAATAGTCATATTAGCCTTTTGACTAGATTCATTATCTTCCTCAATACTTAAGTCAAATGAAAAATCTTCATTAAGTCAGTATGTTCAATCTAATTTTTGGTATGTCTCTTCCATAAGTACATCTCATAAGTCAGAAATGTTTTCTGTGATAGGTTTGATTTCTTCTATTTGAATTTCTCATATGTCTAATGTAATTTCTTCAACTTTTTCTTCTTGTGGTAATGATAGATCTATTTCTAACTCAGAGTTAGTTTGGTCAATATCAGTTGTTTCAATAATAATATCGTTTTGATTATTTTGTTGTGTTGAACTAGATCAAGTAGTAGTTGATTGTGTTCAATCTGTTGTTTGACCATCGTCAGTTTTCTTTTTTCTTGGCATTTTTATTTTTGATTTATGTTTTAAAATTCTTTTTTATTTTTAATTATAGAGGCTACATATAATCTATACTAGACCATCTGCTTTTCTATCAACATAAAAATTATATTGTTTTGATTTTTTTTGTCAAATTTTGGGTAATTTTTATTAAACAAAAAACCTCCATATTTAAACAGAGGTTTCTAGCTTATTACCTAGATGATTAGTCTAATAATATTTTTGAGTCTTTATCTTTACAGTTTCATGAACCACAACATTCGTGATCATCTCAATGTTCTCAGTGTCAGCCACAACATTCATGATCTCAATGATCGTCTCAATGTTCATCAAAATTTCAAGCATTCAAAGAATCAATAAATCCTCAAATCAATATTCATAGTACTTGTTCATCGTCTTCTATTTGATTTCAAGTCATTTGTGAAAAGATTTGTTTTAGTTGTTGCATTGCATTATAAAGTTCTTCAGATATTTCTACTGTTTTTTTAGACATCAATTGTTTTTGAAAAAAATAAAAAAGTTAGGTTAGTTTAATGATGGTAAAAAAAATATCAAGCAAATTGTTGCAATTCAAAAGTTTTTTAATATTGTATAGCCATTATTTTTATATTAGAATAATAATCGTTGATATGCTTTATAATAATTTTTATCAGTCTCATATATGGAGATATATAAATGAACATATTTATAAAAAACCAGTTTTCGAAATAGAACTTTTTTGAAAAAAATATTTTTGAATTATAAAAGAAAAAAAAGTTTGACCGTTCTTGTTTAAATGGTTCCAGATAATGTGAGTAGTATTATGAGATTATTCAATGGTAGAAACTATTGCCAAGATAAAGCGTCAACTTTCTTGATTGAGAAATCAATATTGAAATAATTATAAAAATATTATGGTACAAATTTGATTTGTAGACAATATTATGTCATTTGATATATCGGAATTAGATAAGAAATGATTTTCTGAAACAGTTAAAAAGCAAAGAGAAAATATAAATAAAATAGTTTTGAATAACTTTGATTTATATCCATCTTTTAGAGAAAATATGCCCTTGGCTACAGTTGCTTTTAATATATCTAAATGAATAGATGAACTTTGGTCTGATATGACAAAATCTGCTCGTAATCATATCAAAAAGGCGCAAAAGAATTGATTATACTTTGAGTTAGCAAACTCATCAAAAGATTGGGAAGAATTCTATGATATTTGGAAGCAAACAGCAGACACCAAATGATTTCATATAATACCTCATAATACGTTTTTAGATCTAAAAGATTTTGTTTTATCTAGGAATTACTGAAATTTATTTCTGGCTAAAAAGGATTGAAAGATCGTTAGCTGAAGTCTTTGTTTTTTTGTCAACGATTGGATAATATATATGTACTGAGCTACAAATAGAGACTTTGGTAATGTATGATGACATCAGTTTTTAAAATATGAAATGTTTAATTGGTGACACCAAAATTGATATAATTATGCAGACTTACTTTGAGTTTCTCCAACATGATATGTTTGACATCATTTAGATTGAGTTACAGCATTTAAACAATCACTTTGATGAACAAAAATAGAGTATTATGGTAATTTTGATATTATACTTAATCCTTGGCTTTATAAATTATTCAAATTTATGAGAAGATAAAAAAGACCTTCGTTTTAACGAAAACCTTATTTTTTTATGTATCATCATTTTTTTAGTGGGAATCAGTATTTTTTTTCAAAATAGTTATGTAGATATTTGACAACATCCTCTGATAAAGGTAGTTTTCATTCTCATATTAGGTTTATTGTTTCAGTCTCTCCCAAATAAGCAAATATACTATTAAAAGTTATTTTTGTTATTCTGAATTTTCAGTTAATTACGTTTTGTTTGAAAGTTTCGTATCACATAAATTCAAACATAACAAACATGAAGTAATCTGCGATTTTATAGTCAGTATCAAAATAAGGATCTATAGTATTAAATAGATAGTCTAAAAGTATTCAAAAATCTTCATATCCAATCATGCTTTCAAAATTATTCGTCGCAAAGTTGACAACATCTTCTGAAATATCGGTAATTATTAGTCTTAATCTTCAGTCAGTAATTACTTTAATGTTTATAGGGTGTATAACTTTGTCTGAAGGTCACTTAGGAAATCTAACTCATTTATGATTAAAGTTTAGTCAACTTTTTTCTTCGATTATTTTAACAATTTGATTGAGAATAAGATCACTTTGTTCACGATTTATCTGTCAATCTTTGTAATATTCAAATAGTGTTTTTCATCATATATATTGTGCATTTCCTGCTATTACTTCTTTTCCTTTAGATATTCATTTTCTATTTTCATTTACAGAAGTTGCTAATCATACTTGTTGATAATTTAGATCTAAGATTTCTACTTCAACCTCAGAAAAAGTTTGTCAGTTTATTCTTATTGAACTTTGTAGTTCAAATCTAAAGTTTCAAATTCTATCTCTCAGTTTTGCCTGAATATAATTGTATACTATTATATCAATGAGTCTAAATGTTTCTAGTTTATTATATAATTTTGCCACTTTTCTTGCTGAGATTTTAAACACACTACTTTGTCAAAGTTGTAATGTAGAAGATAATAGTTGAGATGTTATTCAAGTGCTTGCTATGCTTTCTAAATATTGTGGATTTATACGTTCTAATTTTGTCATTTTAAAAACTAATTACTTAAAATCTTTTTCATAACATCTTCAAGTTGATTGCTATAATCTGTAGAAGTTGATGATATGTTATTGTTTGTTACAATTGATAATAATCATTTACTTTGGTTCATATACCTGTATAAAGATTCAAATGCATTTATTCTTACTACCTTTTCATCCGCATTGAAATGTTTTAAACTATCAAAAGGATATAAGTTATATTTTTTAGCAGAATCTGCATATTCTTTAAACCAATCTCAATCATTTACGTCTAACCAGTTTGAAAATGTTTCTGATTTTCAAATATTGAAATATCTACCATATATAGTTAATAATTCTGCTTTTGTTATTGTGTCATTAGCTTTTGATAGTCACTTTGTTCATTTAATTAGTCAATCTTTAAATCACATATAGATATATGGAGCATACCATTCTGTTCATTTAATATCTTTGAAAAATTTTCAGTTCTTTTTTGTATATGTACTCATTTCATTCCTAAATTTCTTTGTATCATCTCAGTATTTATTTCTGATTAATATAGTAATTACTTCAGCTCTAGTTATTTGTGTGTTTGGTGTTAATAATCCATTTCATCATTTAACTATTCATTTCTTATTTAACTGATTTATGGAGTTTGCAAATGGTTTGTCTTTTGAATAATCTATAAATAAATCGGATTTGAGATTTTTATTAGTTATATAACTTTTGTTATCTCATTCAAAATATATTTTTACTTTGAAATCAGATAAATCGCTGGCTTTAGCATTGAAGGTGATATTGGTACTCTTGTTTTTGTTTGTATAATCCAGTATTGTTTTTTTCTCTCAGCTATTTTTGTTTTCTAATATTACCTTAAATTTTCATTCTAGGTTTGTGAATAGTTTGTTTCCAAGTTTATCAATAGGGTATATACTAAAAGTTTTTTCAATTGTTGTATATATAGTATCTGGTCATTCTATTCAAAGTCAGTATACATCCATGTTATTGTCATATACACTAAAGTAATATGTTTTCTTTGTGGTACCATCACTGAATATTACATTTCAATTTCATATATCGTTTGCTGTTAGTAATACTTCATATTTATTTTTTCATGTAGGATTTATTATATATTGAGAAGCTTTAATTATATCATTGTTTGTTGTTATAGTTATTGCTCAATTTGTTCAATTGGTTGTTATTTCTACTTTTACAGTATCTCATTTAGTTAGTTTTGTATCTATCTTACTAAGTTTTAATGCTGTAATTTTAAAATCTTTTTCAGGAGCTGCACTAAATACTTTGGTTTCTTCTTTTCCTTGGTTTTCATTTAATTGATTACCTATTTCAGTTATTAAACTATCATCATTATTGTTTGATGTTGTTGTCTGTGTTACTAAAATAGCTGGTTGAATATTAGATATATTGGTAAATGAGTCATTGGTATTGTTCATATTTGACTCTATAAATGATATTGGATCTATAGTTTTTGTTTTTACTCAGTTCATATCATGGAACCATTCAGTAAATAGTTGAGTTGCTAAATCCATGTTTTTTATTTCATCTAATTTTCATATCTTATTTATTTGGAAGTGTAGATGAGGTGCTGTAGAATTTCAACTATCTCAAAGGTATCATATTAACTCTCATTTCTTAATTATATCTCATTGTTTAAAATCTTTGGTAGAATTCAAATGTCAGTATATAGAAGCTATAATTTCTCAATTTATATTTGTTGCTATTACTATATAGTTTCAAAATCCGTTTCAACATTTAGTTTTATCTTCTTCTCAAGGGCAAGGATTTTTTATTGTTATAACAATTCAATTTGCTATAGAATATATAGGAGTCTTATATGATGAAAGAATATCAATTCAAGCATGAGTTCAACTATCTGGAGTCCATAGTTTACATTCTTTTGAGTCGCAATCATATGATGCAGTCCATGTAGTTGTAATTAATCTTTTATAAAACAACACCATTTGTCTTTCTAAAGGATTTGATATGCTACTCCAAACATTTGAAGGAGCAAGATATCTATATTGATTTATTATGTCTGATAGTTTTTGAGGAAAACTAGTTTTTTGTTCTTCAGGTAAAACATCCCATTCGGTCCATTTTGTTTTTTCGTAGTCAGTTGTTACTCACCGGTTTGTTGCATATTTGAGTGGCCAAGTAAGTGATGTTTCTTTTATATTATCAAAATTTGTTATAAGTACCTTATTTTCTAATATATCTGCAAAGAAAAAAATATCACTTATATTTGATATGATTATTCAAGTTATAAATATTATAAACGTATATATAGTTGTTAGTTTTGTTATATTGAATCTTATTTTTTTGTTTTTACAAGCAATCTTTTTTGTTTTTAGATTAATCATAATTTTGTTTTTATTTTTAAAATTAAATCTATTATAACCAAAATGTTTTTTTTTGTCAAAATTATCATCATCATTACTAAAATATATAATATATTTATGTTATGTTCTGAATAAGTTTTATTGTAAAAATTAATAATAATAAAATATTATGTAATTTTACTTGATTTTTTATATCAAATAATTATAAAATACGCTACATGTTTTTATGCGGGCATGATGTAATTGGTGTAGCATGGCAGAATTCAGCTCTGCCCGTACGGGTTCAAGTCCCGTTGCCCGCTAGTTTATAAACATATACTTCCTAATGCTAAAAAGAATATTTATATGATTGTTGTTTGTATTAATGGGTCTATGACTTGTTTATTATTCATGAAATCTAAATAATATGTTTTGAACTTGGAAGTGGGCAGAAGATTATCTTTGAGGGACTAAACAATGATATAGTATTGTTGGATTCTTATTAATAGTTTTTTGATTTATGTTTTTGTTTTGAGTAATAGAATAAATTTATGGGTAGGTGGCAGAGCGGTCAATTGCAGCGGACTGTAAATCCGCCGACGAAAGTCTACGAAGGTTCAAATCCTTCCCTGCCCAAATTTGCTTATTATTTGGGGTCGTAGCTCAGTTGGCTAGAGCGTCTGGTTTGCACCCAGAAGGTCAGGGATTCGACTTCCCTCGGCTCCATTTTCTTTTAAGAGTCCCTATAGCTCAATCGGATAGAGCATCAGCCTTCTAAGCTGAGGGTTTCAGGTTCGATTCCTGATGGGGACGTTCTTAATTTGATTCTAATTAGTTTAAAATTAAAAAATTGAGATGAGATTTTATTCTCACTTTTCAATTTTAAATTCTTAATTATTTATTTGTCCTCGTCGTCTAGAGGTCTAGGACGCTGGCCTCTCACGCCGGAGATCACGGGTTCGAATCCCGTCGGGGATATGTTTGAATTATTTAAAATTTTATTCTATTTATAGATTTATGGCTGGTTTCAATAAAGAACTGGAAAAAAGATATTTTGTTAATGAGCAGATTAGGGCTGCTAAAGTATTGCTTTTAGATGAAGAATGACAAAAGCTTGGAGTATTCCCGTTACAGCAAGCATTGGACATGTGACAACAGCAAACTTTAGATGTAGTTCAGATATGATTTAATTCTGCTGAAAACATAGCGACAGCAAAACTTGTTGACTATTGAAAATTTATGTATCTTTCTAAAAAACAGGATAGAGAAAAAAAGAAAGGCCAGAAAGTTAGTGGAATAAAAGAAATAAAATTTTGATATAATATCGGAGAAAATGATCTTTCAATAAAATTGAAAAGAGCAGAGGAATTTTTGGAAGAGTGATATTCGGTTAAGTTTATTTGAGTCTTAAGATGAAGAGAATTTGTTTATAAGACTAAAATGCAAGAATCGTTAAACTCTATTGCAAAAAATCTTGAATGATTCGGTAAGAGTCAATGAATAAAAGAAGAAAGAAATTGATATAGTATGATTTTATTCTCTAAATGAAAATAATGTGAAGTAAATTAAAGACTAATAAGTCTATGGCTAAGAGAATTAAAGTGACAAAAAATAATAAATTTATGCATGAAAAAGCATATGTTAGTCACTTATTAACAAATAAAGATAAAGCGCAAAGACAATCTAAATCATGAAAATCTATTTCTGATAAAGAATATGATAAAATTAAACATTTAATCCCTTATAAACTAAGATAATGGTTAGAGTATCAAGCTGATTGGCAAGACATAAGAGACATGCAAAATTTAGAGGTATGGCTGAAGGTTTTAGACTTTGAAGACGTACTGTTTACAAACAAATTAGACTTGCTTTGGTTAAACAATGACAACATGCATATGTTTGAAGAAAAGAGAAGAAAAGAGATTTCAGAAAACTATGGATTGAAAGATTGTCGGCTGTTTTGAGAAGTAAAGGTTTGAAATATTCTATATTTGTTGCAGCTATGACAAATAAAGATGTAAAACTTAATAGAAAAGTATTGTCGAATATAGCAGTTGCTTTTCCAAAAGTGTTCGATAAAATGTGTTCTACAGTTGTTGCTTAATTGCAGATTACAGGCATTAGCCTTGTTATCTGCCGGGATGGCGGAATTGGTAGACGCAGCGGACTTAAAATCCGCCGGATTAATACTCCGTGCCGGTTCGATTCCGGCTCTCGGCATTTTATAATTATATTGTTGTTAATAATTAAAAATTAATAATTGATTTATGGCTACGTTAATTATTAACTCTTAATTATTAATAAATAATTATTCCCCGTTACAAATTGTTTTAATAATTAACATTAATAAATTAATGTGATTTACAATCTACAGAGCTTGAGATTTAAATTCAAATGAGAGAATGGTTGCCTTTTATAAAAAGGAATTGTGGGCATCTCATATAGTGGATAAAGCGAAGAAAAACCAACATTATGGAACAAAGTGGTATAGAAAGTTTATTAAGTATGATTTCCCAAGTTCTAGAAGATATAAAAGAATTAGAGCGATTGTATCTAATGCTTATAGAAAATATAGAGAGAGATATACTGTATTATCACAACTTTGAAAAAGAATTTAACTTGCTAACTTAATAATTAATAATGTATGCAGTAATTGATTTAAAATGACACCAATATATTGTTAGACAATGAGATAAAATAGTTGTGGATAGCGTTGGACTAGAAAATGGTGAAGAATTAGTAGTAAATGAAGTATTAGCTAAATTTGATGAAGAAGGAAATGAAGTTAATATATGAACTCCATATTTGGAATCATCAGTTACATTAAAGGTGTTGGATAATGTGAAATGAGAGAAAATCGATGTCTTAAAGTTTAAAAGAAAAACTAGATATCAAAGAGTCTACTGATTTAGACCTCATCAAAGTATTTTACAAGTTGAAAAAATATCTTAGTAATGAGTGATCAAGATGTTATACTAGTGGATTGAGAAGTTATTAAGGTTTTGTGAGGCTGATCCTATCAAGTTCAAATTGCTTGAATGGAACTTGTTGCTATCGCTAAAGCAGCTTGAAATATGAGAAAAAATAATATTAAGATCATGCTTTGAGATAGAGTTCAACTTGAATTGAGCGTCTATGATACAACAAAAGGTCGTATAATTTTTAGATATAAATAATATATATAATGAAAGTAAGATCTTCTGTAAAAAAGATTTGCAATAAATGCAAAATTGTAAGAAGGAAGGGTGTAATATATGTTATATGTGATACTCCTAAGCATAAACAAAGACAGGGTTAACTAGTTGAGAGTTGAGAGCTGAAAGTTTGTAAAGGTTTGTCTTTATGAACTTTATAAACTTTATAACTTTAAAAACTTTTAATTTAATTATTAATTAGAAATAATGTTCAGATTACAAGGTCATCTTATACCTGATAATAAAGTAATATGGGTAGGTCTTACAAAAGTATATGGTATATGATTGCAAAGATCAAAAACTGTATTAGAAAAATTAGGTATATCTTTACAAAAAAAAGTTAAAGACTTAACAGAGGAAGAACAAAAAATCATAACAGAAGAATTAAAAGATTATGTATTAGAAAATGATCTTAGAAGAGAAGTAGCTTGAGCAATCAAAAGATTGAAAGAAATTAAATGTTATAGGTGAATAAGACATAATATTTGACTTCCTGTTAGAGGCCAAAGAACTATGAAAAACGCTAGAACAGCTAAAAAGTTGCTTTGAAGAAGTAAGGTAAGACCAGTACTAAAGAAATAATTAAAAATTAAGAATTAAAATTGAAAATCTTAAGGTTCTAAATAATTATTAATTCTAAAAATTTAATTTTTTAATTTATTATAAATTATTATGGCAAAAAAAGGAACAGTTTCATCTAAGAAGAAAAAAAATATAAAATTATCTTCTTGAAAACTTTGTGTTCAAACATCTTCAAATAATACTATTATTACGTTGACAGATGAAACTTGAAATAAAATTTCATGAGGTGGTACATGACTTGCATGATTTAAGTGATCAAAAGAATCTACTCCATACGCAGCAGAAGTTTTGACAAGAGATATTTTGAAAGAAGCTAGAGATAATTATTGATTGAAAGAAATTTCAATAATATTTAGAGGTATTTGACTTGCTAGAGATTGAGTATTCAAGGCAGTTAATGATCTTTGAGGTATCGATATTTTGTTTATAAAAGAAAATACTCCTGTTCAATTTGGTGGTTGTAGATGATATAGACCAAAAAGAAACTAGTATTAATTAAAAATTAAGAATTGAGAATTAAGAATTAAAAATCTAACTTCTTATTCTACATTTTAAATTTTAAATTCTAAATTATTTTAATGAGATATACTTGACCTAAGTTTAAATTGTGTAGAAGAGAATGAATCAATCTTTTCTGAACAGAAAAATATGATGTTAAAAAAAGAAGAAAATTGCCATGACAACATTGAGCAAATATGCCAAGATTGTCTGAATATGGTAAACTTTTGAGAAATAAACAGGTTTTCAAAAGAATATATGCTCTTACAGAAAAACAATTCAAAAGAATAGTTATGGATTTGGCTTCAAAATATGCTAAAAATAAATGACTTTGACACGATAAAGCTGTAGTACAATTTTTGGAAAGAAGATTAGATTCAATTGTTTTAAAGGCTTGATTAGCAAAAACTATTATGCAAGCTAGACAAATGGTAGTTCATGGACATTTCCTTTTGAACTGAAAAAAACATAATATACCTTCTTACTTTGTTATTCCTGGTGATGTTATAGAAGTAAAAGAAAAGTTAAAATCTTCTTCAGCTTATACTAATGCTCCAGTTAATACTTCTTCTTATAATGTTCCAGCTTGGTTAAAGACAGATAAATCTACATTCAAAGTAGAGGTATTAGACTTACCTAGAGTTGATGATATTAAGTTTCCAGTAGACGTACTTAAAGTTGTGGAATACTATGCTAGATCATAATAATTTCTTTAAATTCTTATTAAAAATATTATGTTGGATATCCAAAAATATATTTGAAAACCTAAGATCCTAGTAACACAAATGGATGACAGAACATCTAAGTTTGAAGTGCAATATCTTCCTAGAGGTTTTGGTAATACTCTTTGAAATTCTTTGAGAAGATCTATTTTGGGTTATGATATTTGATGATCAATTACATGACTTAAAATTAAATGAGCTCCTCACGAATATCATATAATCGATTGAGTTAAAGAATCAGTTTTGAATATAATGCTTAATTTCAAAAAATTACGTTTTAAAATTAATGAAAACGTTGAAAAGGTTCAATGGATATCTCAAAGATTTAAATGAATCGGTACTTATGAAGTTAAAGATCTTAAATTACCAAGCTGAGTAGAGGTTTTATCAGATGAAGTATATTTGTTTGAAATTACAGATTCTTCTACAGAATTAGTTATTGATTTCAGACTAGAAAAGTGATATGGGTACTATAGTATGGAGTTCTTGAGAAAACGTGAAAACGAAGAGTGAGCTACGGATATTGGATTATTTTTGATAGATAATGATTTTAAATTAGTAGACTATGTTAAGTACGATGTTGAAGAAGTTATTGACGACTTCACATGATGAACTAAAGATAAGTTAATACTTGAAATAAAAACCATTTCTCCAAAAATTCTACCTCAAGAATTATTAACTTTTGCTTGAGAGGTTGTTTCATCTTATGCTAGATTATTTGTATTTGATGAGGCTTACTTAGATAGATCTGTATTGGTTGATTATTCTGAATTGGATGAATCTAAAGAAAGAGTAACACAAATGGAAGTTAAGACAATGCCTATTGATGCTCTTCCGCTTAGTGAAAGAACTAGAAATGCCTTGATTAAAAATAATATATTATATGTTGAAGATTTAGAGAAGAAAAGAAAAACAGAGCTTTTGACTATGAAATGAGTTTGAAGGAAAGCTGTTGACGAAATAACACAAGCATTGAAAAATATTAATAAATCTCTTTTGGGCTAAAATATGAATATTTTAAAATATAATAATCAAAAATGAGACATAGATATAATAAATTGAAATGTTTGAGCACTTGAATGGTAAAGAAAGAAAATGTTGTAAGAAATCTTTTGACTTCTTTGATAACATCTGGTCATATCGTTACTACTACAAAAAGAGCTCAAGTATTGAAATCAGAAATAGACAGATTATTTTCACAATTGTTAACTATTGTTAATAGATTTGAAGATAAATCTGATGCTAGAAGAGAGTCTATAAGACTTGTAAAAAGTGTTCTTTATACAGAATTGTCTGGTAAGAAAGTTATTGATGAATTATTACCTAAATATATAGAGGAAGGTAGAAAAAGTTGATTTGTTCAAGATTATAAACTTTGATTTAGACCTTGAGATGCAGCTGAGAAAATTATGGTTAAATTGATTTAATTTTAGAAATTTACTTATTAGATAATGGAATTTACTAAAAAGGATTTAAATAAAACTCTTTGGGTGAAACCAACTTACCTAGAGAATAATAGAAAATGGTATGTAATTGATGCTGAATGAAAGGTATTGTGAAAGGTTGCAGCAGAAATTGCAAATAAATTGATTGGAAAATGAAAGGCTCATTATAATGATTTTTGGGATTGTTGAGATTTTGTTGTTGTAACTAACGCAAAAAAAATTAGAGTAACTGGGAATAAATTATCTCAAAAAATGTATTATACTTATAGCTGATTCAAAGGTAATTTGAAATCACTTAATTTAGAACAACTTTTGGAAAAAGATCCATCAAAAGTTATTTGGTTCGCAGTTAACTGAATGTTGCCAAAAAATAAATTAAGAGATAAAAGAATGAAAAGATTAAAGATATTTGCAGCTTGAATGGATAAATATCAAAATTTAAATCTTGAAACTATATAATCAATGGAAAAGAAAACAACAAGATATGATTATGCTGTAGGTAGAAGAAAAACTTCAACAGCTGTAGTTAAACTATATAAATGAAAAGGTG
>Ga0172367_10001648_pt1 | contig 31798 bp, 22 predicted proteins | sample Lak10m_FD_114542 | JGI IMG/M metagenome (GOLD analysis project Ga0172367, IMG submission 114542) | Freshwater microbial communities from Kabuno Bay, South-Kivu, Congo - kab_022012_10m | ecosystem: Environmental > Aquatic > Freshwater > Lake | place: Democratic Republic of the Congo: South-Kivu...
CCCCCCCCCCCCCGGCCCCGGCGCGGTCGGTCCGCGTCGATTCTTTTGCCGAGCCTTACGCGTTGTCCGATTGGGCGGTGGAAGGAAGCCGGCCGGCCGGTTGGGTCGATACCCTCATCATCGAGCCCCCGCAAGCGCCCGGTGCGATTCTCGATGATCGCCAGCAACTCATTCTCACCGGATGGGCGGGAGAATCCGAACTTGGTTTGCGGGCGGTCAAGGTTGTCTTCAGCCTGTGCGACATGGTGGTTGGCGCCGCCGACGTGGGCTTGCCGCGTCTGGATGTGGCGCAGGCCGTTCATCCCAACCTTGATGCTTCAGGGTGGAGAATCGCGTTGCTGATCGGGCATTTGCCCCGCTGCGAGGGATCGTTCCTGGAGGGGTGGGCGGTGGCGCCGTCCGGGCAGGCCCTGATTGCGCTCAACGGGCGAATCAGGACCGCGCTTTCGCCCCGTGATCCCGCCGTGGGTTTGGAGTCGTTCGTGCCCGCCTCCGCGCTGCGTCCGGCGGTCCGCTCGCGGTTAAGCGGCGTCGCCCTGAAGGCGGCCAAACCGGTGGCGCTCCAGCGTGCCCCGGGGGTCGGGCAGGCGGTTGTCTCCCGTCTCGATCCCGGCAGCCATCAAGGGTATGTCCTGGATCAACGGGATGGTTGGATCCAGGTGATTGTCAAGGACAAGGGCGGATGGGCCCCGCAGGATGCGTTGCAGATCAACCGCTGACGACAGATACCGATTCGGCTCCTCTCGAAGGAAGAGCAGGTTATGAACGACGCTTTCTCCCTTCCCCTCGGTTCTCGATCGGTTTTTTGGGCAATCGGGCGTGCGATGGTGCTCGCCCTGGCGGTGCTGGGGGTTTTCTCGTTGCCAGCGCTGGCCGGTGAGGTGCTCAATATTCGGGTCGGCAAACATCCGGATCGGGTGAGAGTGGTGCTGGAGAGCGATGCCCATATCCCCTTCCGGACCCAGGTTGCGGCCGACGGACGGACGGTCGTCCTCATGCTCACGCAGGTGAAGTGGACGCCGCCGGTCAGCGGCGCTTGGCCGCGAGTCGAGCCGCTCACCGGCTATCGGTTTGAAGCCAAAGGTCGGGACGGTCGGCTTGAGCTGTTGGCCAAGCAGGCGGTGAAGGTGCTTTCGGCGTCCGTCCTGCCGCCCGCCGGCACGACTAAGACTCACCGAGTCGTCATCGACCTGGCCGCCAGCGCCGACGCGGCCGGGGCGCAGAAGCCGCCGCCGGCGCCAGCATCGCCGGCAGCCGGGACTAAGCCACCCCCGGCCCCGCTTTCCCGTCAGGCACCGCCTTCGGCTACTGCCGCCCCCGCGGCGCCTGTTTCCCCTGCCGCCCCCGCGGCTGGGGGAGCGCGCAAGGTGCCGCTGCCACCTGTTGCCGATCCCGAGTCAGCTGTTGCCGCCGGGGCGGTCAAGGAGCAGAAATCATCCGTTGTTCCGCCAACGGTTGCCGCGGGTTCGTCCGGTTCGTCCGCCCGGGAGCCGGTGGTCCATCCTTCTCCGGCGGAGAAGGACGCAAAGTCGGCTTCGGCCCAGAAGGTTGTCGTCCCTCCTCCTTCGCCGCCTTCCGAGACGGCTGTTGTGGTACCGGCTCCCGTGGAGCCAGAGTCCGGGGCCGTGGCCCGGCCGGTGGAACCGTCCTCTGCGCCCCAAACTGAGGCTGATGTCGCCGTGTCGCTTGGGCGACGGGCGGCGGTCGACGAGGGTGATTTTACGACCGCCGTGCGGTGGTTCCGGCGGGCGGCCGAGCTCGGCAGTCCGCTTGGCGCTTTCAACGCGGCCGAGTTTTACCGGACCGGCAAAGGGGTTCCACAGAGCTTCGAGCAGGCGGCCCAATGGTACGAGCGAGCGGCCCGGGGCGGATTCGCACCGGCCCAGTTCTATCTCGGATTACTGCTGCATGATGGTAAAGGCGTCGCCCAGGACCGCGAACGGGCTCTCGGGCTGTGGCGCACGGCGGCGGGCCAAGGCCTGCCGGAGGCCCGGCAAGTGTTGGAATTGCTTGAGAAGGGGAAGGAAAGAAATTCGGCCCAAACACCGGGCGGCGATTCTGACAATGGCGCGCGTTCACCTGATTCGAACGCGCCGGCGGGAAAGTGATCGGCCCTGCCGGGGGGGGGCGATCGCCGTCGCCTTCTGAAGACGGCGAATGTCGGACGGTAGCGGCGCCGACGGTTCCCTTTGCGTGACGCCTCCACACTTGACAAGCGTCGCGCCTGACCAAGCCAACGACACTATGTCTTGGTCTGTGGCATTAATGCCGCTCTGGAACGTCCGCACGAACCGGTTGATATTTCCTCTTGATTTTTGATTTGGGGTATTGAATGGTCACCTCTAACGGCGAGGGGAGGGGGGCATCTCCCTAGCCCACTTGCGCCCATGGGGGGCTACAGCCGGACATTGAAACTTGGCTGGGCCTCCGGGATATAAACGGCGGACGTCGCCTCTGGAGCGTGGATGTCGGGGATCGGTGTTGACCGAGTGTTATCGGGTTCATCAGATTGCCCACACCTCGTTTCCGGTTGCGTAGGCTGCTTTCAGGGCAGACAGGCTTAGAGTTGGGAGATATGATCACCATGGCAGGAGTTAAACGAACGCTTATACTCGCTGGTGTCTTGGTCGGAGCATTGTCGGCCCACACACCAGCCATGGCACAGTATACGCAGGTTTCTTCGGGGACCGTAACCTCCAGCACGGTTAGCACGGCGTCCAGCGTCGGCATTCAGGTGCAACCGAACTCGACGGTGACGGTTCAGGTTGATACCCTGGACAAGCCGTTGCAGGTTGAAACCGGGTCGACGGTGACGGTTCAGGCGGCGACCGGCAGCGCTGTTGCATTGACCCAGCCGGTTGCGGCGGCATCGAGCGGCACCGTCGTCGTGCCGAGCGGTACTACCGTGAACGTCAGCGGTTCCGGTGAACTGGGCGGCGCCGGCAAGACCGAGGTGACGGGCGCGACCATCAACCTCTCCGGCGGCGGTGACGTCACCGGGACGAGCACGGCGGTCGTCAATCTCAACAGCGCCTCCACGCTCAACGTCGGCTCCGGCAGTTTGATCACGGGTGCGGGTACGGTCAACGTCGGCACCGGCTCGGCGGTCGTGGTTGCGAGTGGCGGCGGTATTATTGCAACCAACACCATCAACCTGACTACGGCCACCTCGACGCTGACCGTCGCGTCCGGCGGTTTGCTGGCCGGTACCGGCAAGATCACCGGTTCGGGCACCAGCGGGCAGGTCAAGATCAACGGCACCATCAACCCCGGTAACTCGCCCGGTGCGAAGGAGTTTTCCAACGCCCCCGGGACGCAGTTGAACGGCACCATGGTGTCGGAAATCGACGGTGCGACGGCGGCGACTGCGACGAAGTCCGGCAAAGGGACCTATGACCAGATCATCGGTACCGGCTCGACCACTTTCGCGATCGGCAGCTCGGCCGTCCTGACGCCCCAGTTGCGCGGGATTACGGGCGAGGCCAACAACACCTACACCCCGTCGATCGGTCAGGGTTTCGACATCATCACCACCACGACTGCCGACGGAATCAGCGGTTCGTTCGCAAGTGTGGGCGGGGCCAATACGGCCACGAACACCGTTCTCGCCGGCATCGGCGGCCAGTGGGACGTGGTCTATGGGTCGAAGGCGGTGACCTTGTATGTCACGCCGGATAACTTGGCCTCGGTCAATGGCGTGTCGCTGACCACCAACCAGAAGGCCGTGGCCGCCCAGCTCGAGAAGCTGCGTCCGACCTCCGGTGTTCGTTTGACCGGTACCGACTCGGCTACGATCAACGCTGCCGGCTCGACGGGTGCGGACAAGACGGCTTGGGATGCGATTCTTTCCAACGGCGACTTCCAGGTTGTTTACGACCAGTTGAGCGGCAGCACGCTTGCCAGCGGTGCAACCGCTGCGGTGTCGACCGGCAGCCAGCTTAACCGCGCCATTCTGGCTCGGGCGAGCAACGGCCGCATCGTCGCCCAGACCGGCCTCGCCGACGCCCAGACCGGCATGAGCGGTGGCAACACCGATCGTGGCTGGGCCGCGTGGGTGCAGCCGGTCGGCCGCATCGGCAGCGTTGACAAGGGTGAGAATGGGATCGGCTTCGACAGCCAGTCCTATGGTTCGATCCAGGGCCTCGAGGCCCGGGTCAATAACTGGGTGGTCGGCGCCAGCTTCGGCTACGTGCACGACAACCTGGAGTTCGACAATATCGGCAGTGCCGCCGGCAACGAGACCGATGTCGACAACTACAACCTGAGCGGTTACTTCGGCTACCAGGGTGGCCCGCTCTTCTTCAACGGCTCCCTTGGCTACACGTGGCAGAGCTCCGAGAGCGAGCGTAACATCGCGCTCGGTTCCACCACCAACAGCACCAACATCAGCCGCAAGGCGACTTCCGAGACCGATGGCGGGGCCTTCAGCCTTGGCGCCGAGCTCGGTTACTCGCTCAAGCCGATGGGCGGTTTCATCATCGAACCGTCGGTGGGCTTGCAGTACATCAGCGTCAGCCGTGACGGGTTCACCGAGACCGGCGCTGGTTCGCTCAACCTGAAGGTCGACGATCAGGACTATGACTCGATCCAGTCGTCCTTGGGCGTGCGGGTGGCCAAGCCGATGAAGCTCGACAGCGGCGTCGTGCTGGTGCCCGAGGCGCGGGCGGCCTGGGTGCATGAGCTGGGTGACGAGCGGGCGGACATGACCGCCGCGTTCGCCTCGGCGACCGCCAACAAGTTCACCGTTTCCGGTGCCGAGAGCGGCAGCGACAGCGGTATCCTTGGGGTTGGTGTTCGGGCCCAGTTGCCGAGCTCGTTCGACCTCTTCGCCGACTATACCTCGCAGTTCAATGCGGATCAGGTCGATCACAGCCTGTCCGTCGGCGTGAAGGTGAAGTTCTAATCTAAGCTGTCTGAAACTAATGGCCGCGCACCTCACTGGTGCGCGGCCTTTTCTTTTTTATTATGTTGTCGAATATTTTTTGGTATTGGTGGTAATGCCAGCGAGATTAAAGTTTAATTCATTGCCCTTATAATCGGTTTCCAAAGGCCTTTTGGCCTTATGCCAGGGGGTGTCGGGGGACGGCGTCCCCTGACGGCCGGCGTAAGCCGGCAACTGGTTCCGGTCGGGCCGGGGCAGATTTGAGGGAATAGGACGTTTGGGAGACTTATGGGCGCGATAACTTATATGCGTAACTGCATCCCGCAGTCCCCCTCCCTGCTGGTTGCCGCCGCCTCGCGGACCGGTATTCCGGCGGCGCTGTGTGCGCTCGGCCTTGGGGTTGGGCTTTTCAGCCATCTGGCGGGTCTGTCGCCCTGGACGGTCGGCCTTTGGGAGGGATCGGAGCCGATTACCCTGGCGGTTCATCTCGGCGCCGGCCTGTGCGCGTTTGGGCTGGCGCTGGCCGTGATCAGGGGTTGTATTGCGTCGGTGTGGGCTGACCTGACACATCCGTTCGTTCTGCTGCCGTTGGCGCTCGGGGTCTGGAGCGTCGCCGGTGGGGTGATCATGGCCATTGATCCGGCCTTGGCGCTCTTGGGGGCGCCCCAGACCGGCGAAGGGCCCCTCCTGTGGCTAGACCAGGGGTTGCTGGTCGCTGCGGCGCTCTGGGTTCGGCGGTCGTCTCTTGTCCTCAGCGTCACGGTGGCCTGGGCTGCCTTGGCGGCAGCCACGGTATTGCCGCTGCTGATTTTGTTCTCAGCGACCCAGGTTTACTTTTTTGGGGCATGGCATGTCTATCTGGTCATCGCCGCGCCGGTGGTAGCCTGTTCGTTCGTGCGCGATCGTGACGGGCCTCCCGTTGGGCGGCGGGGTGGACGTCCTGATGGACGCCGGGGGGGACGCCCCGATGGACGACAGTTGGGGCGATGGGCGAGCAGACACTGGCCGGCGCTGGCGGCATCGGTGGCGGTTCTGTCCGGCCTTGCCACCTCGGGCAGCTTGACCGCCGTAGGCGTCGGAGTGTTTTGTCTTCCGGTTTTGATCCGGCTTTGGGCGCCGGAGGCGACCTCGCATTTGGCCGGGTGGTGCTGCCGGTCGCCGGTCGCCGCCGCCGGGCCGGGCCTGTTCGTCCTCTTGGTCCCGGTGATGGTAATCGCCGTCGCGGCCGGGTGCTGGGCCTGCGGCCAAAGCAAGGCGCTGGAGAGCATCTGGTCCAGGGTCCATCTCCAGCAGGCGTTACTGGCCGATTTGTGGGAGGTTGGGCCGCCCTGGGTCTGGGCGCTTGGCCGGGGCTGGGGCCATGTCAGCGAGATGTTTTCAAGGTCGGTGATGGCGGCTGGCATCCCGATCTGGAGCGGGCCGACCAATTGGGACATGCTCGGACGCGATATCGTCAATAGTCATAATTTTGCGTTGGAGGCCCTCCTGGCGGCCGGCCTGCCCGGTCTCCTGCTCAAGGTGGCGGGCGTGGCGGCGTGGCCGTGGTTTGCCCGAAAGGGAGAGGTTTGGGTCGCCGGTCTCTTCGCTCTCTCCTTTGTCCTTCTGGGGTCACTGTGGTTCCAGGTTCCCGGCACGGTCGTGATTGTGGCTCTCGCCGGCGCCATGGTCGCGGCTGTGCGTCCGGTTGCGTCTCCCTCCTGCTTCCGCTTTCGGGCCGGGGTGGCGCCCCTGATCGGTCTAGCCCTCGCGGGACTCGGGCTGGGTCTTGGCACTGTAAGCTGGCGTCTTCTGGATGAGGGACGGGTGACCGCGCGCGCCGCAGCCGGTTGGTTGGCGTCGGCACCCCCGATTCAGGCTGTGGCGTGTGACGCCTCCGCTGTTTCGGGCTGGCGGGGCGATGCGTATGTGGGCGAGGTTCTGGTGCGCTTGATCAAGTCCTTGCGCCGGGCGCCGGAGTCGGTCAACGAGGCACGGCTTTTTGCCCTGCGCACTGTGATTTGTCTGGCCGAGCGACCGCGTTACCGTGCGTCGCCTCGCGTTCAAGCGTCCCTGCTCGCGGCCTATGGCGATCTAATGTTCGTTCCCGGTTTCGCCAAAGGGCAGTATGCGCCGATGTTCGCCGGGGCGCCCGAACGATGGGATGCACTGGTTATGAACTTCCTTGCCATTGCGCCCGGGCGTGGCGATCTTGTCGCCCCTTATTTGCGCTGGCTGCTTCGCGAAGGAAAGCCTGAACCGTTGTTGGCAGCCGCTGACCGGATTTTGAGGGTTGCGCCGGGCGAGCCGGTAACTCTTTGGTACTCCGGCTCAGTCCTTACTCATGCCGCCGATCCGCGCGACCGCGAGGCCGGCTTCGATCGGTTGCGCCAAGCGCTTGCGGCCGGCGTTGAATTGCGTATCCTCATCGACGATACCACGCGGCGTTTTGTCCTCTCGCGATCGACCGATAGCCCCGCCACGGGTGCGGGTGGAGCCTTGGCGCCGGACGGGCGCGGGGCTCCTTAGGCGACGTGCAGAAATAAGTGCTCCAACTTTGCTGGCTGTCGCCTGATTTTAATTAGCTGGTTTCCAAAGGCCCGCTGGCCTTTGGTTGGGGGTGTCGGGGGACAAAGTCCCCTGACAACGGTACGGCACTTTGAGCACTTAGAGCCTGTCCCGAAAGTCTATCCATGATTCCAACCGGCTTCGCCTTGGCCCCGGCGGCCATCCATCGGACCAAGTCGTCCCTTAGCGCTGCTACGGGCGGCGGGCCTTGATCTCGATGGACTGGCTCGCCGGATGCCATTGGAGTCATGAATATACTTTCGGGACAGGCTCTTAGGCTTGCGCGTCGCATTAGGCGGGCCGAACGCGCGCGGAATAGTATGTTGCGCCAGATGTCATGGTTTGTTCTTGCTTTCTGCGCCTCTTCACCAATATCTAAAATAACGAGGTTGTGACATGCACGATGGTGGAGTGGTTATATATGACGGTTGCGGCAATGCCGGTGGGCAGACGGCGGGGGTATCGGCCATCGTTGTGACCTACTGGACCGGGCCGACACTGGCGGAGTGCCTCGACGCCCTCATCCGGCAGCCGGAAATCGGCCAGATCATTGTGGTTGATAATGGTAACCCGCCGGAGACCAAGGCTTGGTTGCGTCACGTCGGCCAAGGGGAACCCCGGATCCGGATTGAGGACCCCGGCCGCAATCTTGGTTTTTCGGTCGGCTGCAACCTGGGGGCCGGGCATGCCGGCGGCGATTATATCGCATTGGTCAATCCGGATCTGGTGGTTCCCGACGGTGCCATGGCGGCTTTTCTGGATGTCTTCCGCCGTCACGAAGGGGTGTGGCTGTGCGGGGGGCGGCTTGAGCATCCGGACGGCAGCGAGCAGCGGGGTGGGCGCCGGCAGATTCTGTCGCCGTGGCGGGCGTTCGTTGAGCTGACCCGGCTGGATCGGATATTTCCCCGGATTTCCCTGTTTTCCCGCCTCCATCTTCACGAGACCGCCGAGCGCGCCGATGTCCACGAGGTCCCCACGGTGTCGGGCGCCTTTATGATCATTCCACGCCGTCTCTATCAACGCCTTGGCGGCATGGATGATAATATGTTTATGCATTTTGAGGATGCCGATTTGTGTGTCCGTATTCGTCAGCTTGGTGGCAAGGTCTATTATTGCGGAAATGTACCGCTTAGGCATTATTTAAGCACCAGCGATGCATCACGTTTGTTCGTTGAGTGGCATAAGACACGTAGTACTAGCTATTATTTTCATAAGCATTTTTTTCATGACTATCCGGTTTGGGTGCTGCTGGTAACGTCGGCGGCGCTTTGGGTGCGGTTCTTCATGATGGCACCGCTGCTGCTGATTCGGGATGGCTCCGGCATTCTGCGGCGCTGGCGTCGGCGGGGATGGCTTTCCGGGCAGTATCGCGAGACGGGGGTAAGGCCTGTGGTCGGCGTGTTGGCGTCAGGGGGCTTTGCCCCCCGACACCCCCCACCAAAGGCCGGCGGGCCTTTGGAAACCATTTAATAGCAACGGCCTTACTGTTCGATCCATTGCTCTTATAGTCGGTTTCCAAAGGCCTTTCGGCCTTTGGCTGGGGGTGTCGGGGGACAGCGTCCCCTGACGGCCGGCGCGAGCCGGCAACGCCATGGGCGGTGGGTCATTCGTTGTGCTCGCTGATATAATGCCATTGACTTAGTTGATGAATTGTTTATTTCATATGAAATTGATAAATCATGACCCCAAGAGGGGGAAAAAGATCGTGCCATGTGGCTGTGCCGGTTGTCCAGGGTGCAGGCGCGGCTTCGAACAGCCGTCGGCCGCCGGCAATGGGGCGCGGAAAGGTAACGTCGATCTTGTGCGGGCGCCGCTCGAGATTGACCGCGAGCAGGGTCAGCGTCCCCTCGCGGTCCTTCAGCAGGGTACGGACGGGCGCGCCGACCAGCCCGGCTCCGGGCACCGTCACCTGATAGTTGATGGTCGCGGTCGGCGAGAGCAGATCGGGGGTGAGCGTCCGGAGTTCCTGATTGAGCGCGGTGACGGCGGCCCACAGGGTGCGGCTGGCCGCAAGGTCACCAACATTGGCCCGCAAAGGCGGCGGCCGGTTGCTCGCGGTTGCTTGCGGCAGCGGCGGCAGTGCTGCCGACGGGTCTGGGGCGATGCCCAGGATTTGTCCGTCGCGGGTAACCGGACTGTCGAGGGCGAACTGGAAGAGGCCGGTAGCGCCATGGATGAGCGCGGCGTAGGCCATGGCGCGATGCTCGGCCGGCGTCGGCATCCGCCAGCCGAAGCCTGGTCCTGCCATGGCCTGGAGCAGAACCCACACCGGTTTTTGTTCACGGGTCGCCGCTGCCGCCAGGGCGACCGAGCGCGGAATGCCGGTCATGGTATCGAGGCCCTCGAAGCGGCGGCCCCGAATCGGGTAATTGTCGTGAGCCGACACGTCGCCCGCGTCGGCCCAGGCGATCCAGGACGCCCGTCGGGACCCGCTGAAATCCGGCCAGTCCAGCGCGAACACCGGCCGCACGGAGTCGAGCCGGTGAATCTGGTCGCGGCGTCGCGCGAAGGCGGCCAGCAGTTCCGGTTGCCGCACCACAGGGTGGTGCAGGCTTGGTTCTTCGTCCAGGTACCAGGCGAGCACGGTGGGGGCCAGCGCAGCCGATTCCAGGCTGAGCGCCGCGATCGTGGCGTCGTCCGGATGGTGGATAATGGTTTTGAGGCCGAGTCGGTGGGCCTCATTTAATGCCGGCGTCAGGGATTGCCCTTCCCACAGGAATACGGTGTTGAACCCGGCGGCCGCCACCGTTTCAAGGCCGTGCTGCTGTCCGCTCTCGGTACCGGACAGCGCATGGTAAAGACCGATCGGGAACCACGAGGCGTTGGCGTCATGGCTGTGCCGGACGGCGCCGGTGCGGTCGGTGTGGGGGACGCCGCGGATATAGGGGGTCTGGATGGTGGGCGTGGCAAGGGCGCTTGCATCGGTGAGCAGAGACAGTGCGCTGGGCGTCAGCGTCGCCGGCAGCGCCAGAAGGGCGAACAGGCAGAGCGGCACGCGTGAGCGCGGCGCCCAGCGCGACAGGCGTGCGAGGTTCACGAGCGTCGCCGGAGGTGGCCCGAGTACGGTCTTTGCAGTGGATCGGGAGCCCGGGTCTCTTTTCATTTTCAGTCTCTCATCGGTGACCGACCGTGGGATTTCGTCTAAGGTGCCGGAACACCCGCCGCTTTCGCAAGGGGGCCTGCCTGTGAGTCGCGCTCATGGCGTGCGCTTTGGCCCGACGCAGCGAGGACGGGTCCGAGCGGCCGGAGCCACTCTTCAGGGGAACAAGCGCCAGTGACTGAGGTTTTCGCGGCCGGCCGGCGTGTGGAGGTCACCCGTGTGGTGGTCACCGGGGGGGCTGGATTCATCGGCTCTCATCTGACCGAGGCGCTGCTCGCGCGCGGGGCCTTGGTTCATGTCGTCGATGACCTCTCCAACGGCCGGCGCGCGAATCTGCCGACCGATCATGAACGCCTGCGTTTCGAACAGGTGGATATCGGCGACGGCGGGGCCGGTTCGGCGGCGCTCAATGCCGCGGTTGCCGAGGCGGATCTGGTCTTTCATCTAGCCAGCCCGATCGGGGTCCGTCGGGTCCACGAGCATCGGCTCGAGATTTGTCAGAGCATTCTTGCGAGTGCGACGGCGGTCGTGCAGGCCTGCCGGACCTGGCGCAAGCCACTGTTGGTGTCCTCCAGCTCGGAGGTTTACGGCACCGGCCTTGCGCGTCCGCTGGCCGAGAGCGATGCCTTGCCGCTCGGGCTGGAGGCGCGCTGGGGATACGCGGCCGGCAAGTTCATGCTCGAGCACCTGCTGCTCGGCCTGATCGAAGAGACCGGCGTTGCCGGTTGGATCGTCCGGTTCTTCAACATTGCGGGGCCCCGCCAGCGTCCCGAGGTGGGCTTGTGCATCGCCGTCTTTACCAAAGCGGCCCTGGATGGCCGGCCGATCGTGGTCCACGGCGACGGCCGGCAGCAGCGCGCGTTCCTGCATGTCAAGGATGCCGTGGCCGGGCTGCTGGCTGTCGTCGGAACCTCGGAGCTGGTTGGCCGACCGGTCAATCTGGGCGGTCCGGCGGCGGTGTCGATTCGGGATGTGGCCGATACGGTTCGGGCACGCGTGAATAATGGCATTGAAATTCAGCATAAGTCATCGCAGGAGGTCTTCGGTCCCGGTTTTTCCGATGCCACCATCCGCATTCCCGATCTCAGCCTGGTCCGGAGGACCACCACCTGGGCGCCGCAGCGGACTTTGGCCGACATTATCGACGATTGCGCTGCCAGCCTGCGAGCGGAGCGGTGATGGTGGGAGCGAGCTTCGGGCGACGCCTGCTGTCTCTGCGGCCGGCGTTGTCGACGGGGGGCGGGGGATGGGTTTCATCCGGGGCAGGCCGGCTTATCCGGGTCTTGCGCGTGGCCGTCTTCGGCGCGTTGATCGATGTGCGTCGCGCGTTCACCGACCGGCGTCTTGGGACGTTTTCCAGTACGCTTGGGCTGGTGGCATTGGTGGCGCTGGTCGGAACGCTGTTCGGGACCATCCTCAAGCGCGATCTCGAGAGCTACAGTACTTACATTCCGTGGCTCGGCAGTGGCCTGATCGTCTGGATGTTCTTTGTCGGGACCATTGGCGATACCTGTGGCCGCGCCGTCCTCTGGGGCCGGGTGCTGCGCCATGCCCAGGTACCGCTGCCGGCGGTGCCGCTGGCGATCCTGTTCGGCAAGGGTGTGGTGCTGGCCCAGAACATGGCATTGCTCGGTCTTGGCTATCTTGTCCTGCTCCAGGAGATGCCGGTCCGGCCGCTCTCCCTTGCGCTTGGTTTTGTCGTGCTTGCGATCGACGCCTATGCCCTGGCCCTGGTCGGCTTTTTGCTGTGTCTGCGCTTCCGCAGCCTGTCGCACGCGATTTCGTGGGCGACCCAGGTCGGCTTTCTGCTGACGCCTCTGCTATGGCCCGAGTATTTCCTCGGCCGCTTTCAGTATCTCAATGATCTTAACCCGCTTTATCATCTGATCATGCTGATGCGGGCCCCCCTCCTGGGCCGGGAAACGGCGCCGGTCACCTGGATGATCGGGATCGCGGTTGCCCTGATTGCGGTCGGCGCCGCCCGCCTGCTGCTTCGCTGGGCCCGGCGGGATCTGTCGTATTGGTTGTAGCGGGACTCTCGCAATGGTGCGGCGCTGCGCCGGAGACAAGGGGGGTGCAAAGCCCCCTTCTTCAGGCGGCATCCAGGCCGCGCGTTGCCAGAGCGACGATACGGGGAATCGGCCGGTTGCCTCGTTCGTAATACGCCACCATCCGTCGACTGACGCCGAGCGCCTGCGCCGCTTGGTCGAGCGTGTAGGCTTTGCGCTCCCGCCAAAGCCGGAAGGCATCCGGCGTCATGGTCGCGCCGGTTTGCTCCTGTGCCAGCCGCCACAAGGTGTCGGCTGACATGTCAATGTCGTCCGACCACACAACATCGGTTCCATGCTCGCCGAGCCGTACCTGACGAAACATTTCCCGAGACTCGCGCAAGGGGGCATAGAGCCGGAAGGCTCCAATCATGCCCGACACGTCAACGAGGCTTTCTCCTTCATCCTGCCAGACAAGGCGTAAGGTCAATGGCTGCTCTGCGGCAGACACGGCGATCAAGCGCGCCAGTTTCTTTCTCGGCATGGCTACCTCCTTTCGTTCAGTTCCGTCCATTTCATGGCTAGACTTTCTCGATGAGCGCTCGCCCAAACCATCGCGTCGCCGATCTGTCCCGCACGGGCTTCGCCCTCGATGATCTGCAAATCGGAAATCCGTACCAACACCTGAAAATCGGAACCGACAACGTGAAAGTGCGGTGGCCGGTGATCGTCGGCATACATCCGCACAGTGACGGCTCCGAGTCGCTTAAGCGTCGGCATAGGGCAATTCGGCTTGCTCAGCGGTACTCATCATGGTGCAACTATTGCACTTTCTCGCCTCGGCATGCAACGACAGAGCAACGACGTTGAGAATGGCCGGATGCGGAGCGCGTGGCGTCTTGGAGGATTGCTCCGGCAAGGAGAAATCGGCGGCCTGTTCAATATTGAATGCCGCATGTCGCGGGTGGTCGGAAATCAGCTTCCTGGCGACGGCAAGGTCTTCCCTGGCGAGGGCAATACAGGAGGCGACGTGGCGGCTCATGCCGGAGATATCCCGCGCAAAGCTCAGAGTCCGTCCGAAAAGGGAATTCCCATAACACCGGATCAAAAATGCAACCTATGCGGTGGCTCGAGCGAGTCGTCGAGCCATCAGACGTATCATGGCTAGTCGCAAGAAAGCAAGCGCCGTCCTTGCGTAACACTCAAAATGCTTCGCTAGGCGCCGGCATCGTCCGAGCCACCCAAAGGTTCTTTCTACGATCCATCGTTTTGGTAATACAACAAATACCTTTAAATCGCTTCGCTTTACTATCTCCAGTTCCCAGTGCCCAAGAGCAGCCACCGCAGCAGCGGTCGCCTTTCCCTGATAGCCGCCGTCCCCAAATATCTTTTCAATAAATGGAAATTGGCGTCTAACATTTTTTAAAAGAGGCGAAGCCCCGTCACGGTCTTGTATGTTGGCTGGAAGTATTTCTGCATTGAGTAATAGTCCAAGCGTATCTACCACTATATGCCTCTTTATTCCCTTGACTTTCTTCCCTGCATCGTATCCTATTGGATCAAGGTCAGCTCCGCCCCGCTCTGCGGCCTTGACGCTCTGGCTGTCGATGATCGCGACAGTGGGGCTGGCCTCTTTCTCGTAAAGTTCTCTCGTTTTTACGTACAAAGCATGATGAATTTTTTCTAGCGTTCCATCCCATTCCCACCTCATTAAATAACCATGGACCGTGCTGCGAGGCGGAAAAATCGTTGGGATGGCGCGCCACTGACACCCAGTCCCCAGCACATAAAAAAATAGCATTTACGATCTCTCGGATGTTTACTTCCCTTTCACGTCCGCCGGGCCTTCCTGGCGGTATTAATGACTCAATTTGGAGCCATTCATTATCGGTTACGTCACTCGGGTAGCGCAAGCCGGTTCTGTCATACAGCTTTCGATCTTCTTTAGTCCACATGGCGGGTCTCCTGCTGCAACCCCTTCCCAAGGGCCTTTGACACCACTACTGAATCACAAGCGACTCGAATGACTCAACAACTTTTCGGACAGGCTCTAAGACTATAGCCTTTCGCCCGATTGCCCTGATGCAGCCAAGGCCAGTGCGGCCTTGAGCCTGGCAATGTGCCAGGCTCAAGGCACGGATGGTATTATACCAATCGTTCGTTTTTTTTCCCTTTGTAATGACAGCGGCCGTCAGTTACGAGTTCGGGCGAGTGCATGAGAGGGACGGGGTCCCCCTATGGAATGGTTCATCCTGGACTCCGGGGTGGTGACCAGGATGAATCTTGGAGTTTTGCATGGGGAGGGATCGCGAGGTCATGGCCCAGAGCTACGCCAGAGACATGGGCGCGGCCGCCCGTCGGCACCTCGAGGCCGGCGAGTATTTGTTGGAGCGAAATCCGCCCCGCGGGGACGTCGCCGGCTATCTGTTTGGGCTGGCGGCCGAGTGCGCGCTCAAGCAGATGATGCTTGCCGCCAACATGCGCCGACTTCCCGATGCGGACCGTAAGAATGACCCGTTCTTTGCTCATTTCCAGGAATTGAAGACGTTGCTGCTGGACCGCGCGTCTGGTCGTCTCGCTAGCAGGCTGAATGGTTACGCCTCGGATAGTAGGTTCATGCAGTATTGGGACATAAGGATGCGCTATTCAGATGGCAAGGGCATCAAAGTTGAGTGGATTAAGCGGTGGCACGGGAGTGCACGGGACGTTGTCGGTGCCATGGACTCCTGACTTGGGGAGCACTCCTTATCTCGGAAATAGTACCAGCGTGCATAGTGCCTGCGGCGTTGCCGGCTTTTCGCCGGCCGTCAGGGGACGCCGTCCCCCGACACCCCTGGCCAAAGGCCGAAAGGCCTTTGGGAACCGGTTATAAGGGCAATGGATCAGACTCTGGGCTCGTTGGTATAAGGGGGCTCTTTTGCGGGGACTGCTGGGGAGTGGAGGGAGATGGCGGTTCGCTTCGACGACAGTCTGATCCGCCTGGTCGAACTGGCGGTCGAGCGGTTCGGCACGGCCGAACTTGTTGACGCGGTTGTGGTTCGTGATGCCGGTGGTCGGCTTTCGCTGGTCCTGGCGGGCGCGCTCCCGTCGGAGATGCTTTCAAGCGTCGAGCACGACCTCAAGGCGGCGCTCGGCGGGTACGCTCGTTTGGATTTCGTCATCCGTGACAAGAACGGCCCTGGGTCGCGACGGCTACTCGAGGAAGCGACGGCGGTCCCCCCGATTTCGGTCGGCGGTCATCTCATCCGCGTGCTGGATCGGCGCATCGTCGGCGCCGATTGGCTCCGGCCGCCAGCGCCTTCTGCGACCTGCCTGCCCTGTCTTGTTTTTGCCAGCCTCAAGGGGGGCGTCGGCCGCTCGACGGCGCTGTGTGTCGTTGCCGCCCACCTGTCCCGCCGCGGGCGGCGGGTCCTGGCGGTTGATTTCGATCTGGAAGCGCCGGGACTGGGGACCATGCTTCTGGAGGATTCCGAGCTGTCCCGTTTCGGCACCCTGGACTATTTGGTCGAAAGCGGACTTTCGGGCATCGACGACGCCTTCATGGCTGATCTCGGCGGAGACTCCTTTTTGGGCCGGGACGGGGCGCGGGTTACGGTCGTTCCGGCGATCGGCAGGAGTACGATTGACCATCCCGGTGACGCGTTGGCCAAGATCGCCCGGGCCTATCTCGAGTATCCGGAGCTGGACGGTCGGAGCGGACCGGAAGAGATCATGCAGACCGGAACGCTGAGCGATCATCTGCGCGGAATGATCGCGCGCTTCGAACGGACGGGCGCGTATGACGTCGTGCTGGTTGATGCCCGGGCCGGTCTGCACGAGACCACCGCGGCCGCTATCCTGGGGCTGGGCGGGGAGGTGCTCCTCTTTGGGACCGATCATCCGCAGACTTATCTCGGCTATCGGCTTTTGATGGCGCACCTTGGGCGTTTTCCGGCCGCACCGGAGGACGACTGGCGGGAGCGTTTGAGTTTCGTGCTGGCGAGGGCGTCTGATTCTACCGAACTTCGGCGGGAGGCCGAGTGGCGTTTCCTTGAGCTCTATGATGTGCTTCGTCCAGCCGAGGGCGAGACCGCCCAGTGCGACGGACCGGTGGTGAGCGCGCTTACCGCGAGCGGGGATGATTTTGACGTGGGCTGGGATGAGGCGTCATTCGAGTCGCCAGAGGCCGATGTCTTTGAGCCGCCGCCGGTTCTCCATGTTCTCGATGATGGCCGCTATCGGGCCTTCAACCCGGTCCTGGAGCGCGGCCTGCTGGCGTCGGTCACCTATTCGCTTACGTTTGGGGCCTTACTCGACTTCGCGGACGGCATTGTCGATGCGTCGGAGGCGTGGGAGTCATGAGCGAGATCGATTTTGCCGCGATGCGGCGCGGGCTGGCGGCGCTCGATGCCTCGGCCGCTCATACCGCAAGCGGCGCCCATCGTCCGCGGGTTGCCGAGATTTTTGCACCGGAAGCGCACGCCGGGGCGCTCGACCCCCATGGGACCGTGGTGTTGGGATCGCGCGGCGCCGGCAAGAGTTTTTGGGCCGGGGTGCTGGGCAACGAGGACACCCGTCTGGCGGCAGCGAAAGCCTATCCTCATCTCAAGCTGGAGAAATCCTTCGTCAGATTCGGCTTTACCGGTCTGGACAACGATGGGTCCGTCAGTCGGCCGACCATCAATCATCAGGTTCCGCCGGGCGAGGAGCGGTCTCGCGGCGTCTTGTTGTGGCGGTGTGTGGTCTTGCGCGCCCTCCAGTCCGCGTTGGAGTTGGACCCTGCGCTCCGGCCCCCTAAGATCGGGGCGATGATGGCCGATTACGGTGATCCGGAGAAATGGGAGCAGGCGTGCGCTCACGGCAACGACGCGTTGAGACGCGATGGCCATATGGTGGTCGTGCTTTTCGACGCCCTGGATGGGCTGGCGACCGACTGGGAGCGTCTGCGTAACCTGATCGACTCGCTGCTGGAGGTGGCCTGGGCGATGCGGGGCTACCCGGCCGTGCGTGTGAAGATGTTCTTGCGGCCGGATCAGATGCGGGATCTTGGTCTCCGGTTCGTCGAGCTGCCGAAGCTGATAGCCGGCGCGAGTAACCTGCGTTGGAGCGGAACCGATCTCTATGGCATGTTATTTGCGAGGATCGGGGCGATCGAGCAGCCGGACGCCGGGGCGGCCTTTTTGCGTTTGTTGGAGGCGGAGGGGGTTCCGGCGTTGCCCGACACCCTGCGGGGGCTCCGGGCCTGGCCGTTGACCCAGGACAAGACAGCCCAGGCGCGGGTCTTCACCCGGCTTGCCGGTTGGTATATGGGACGCAGCAACAAGAAGGGCCGAACGTACGATTGGCCGCTCAATCATCTGGGTGACGGTCATGGTGAGGTGACATCCCGCAGCTTTCTTACGCTCATGATTGAAGCTGCCCGCCACCAGCCGCCCCCGGCCGCCGGTCAGGCGTTGTCGGCCGAGGGCATCCGCCATGGCTTGCGGGCGGCTTCCAGGGTTCGGGTCGATCAGCTTGCTCTGGAGTTTCCGTGGATCAAGCGGTCGCTGCTGCCACTGGCCCGTATGCAGGTGCCGTGTCACATTAATGACATTACCGCCAGATGGGCGGGAACGGGGACGATCGATAGCATCAGTAACGCCGCACGGGATAGCGAATTTCTGCCCCCCTATGACTCCGGGGGACCCGGTGATTCGGGCGAGAAACTCATCGACACCCTGGTCCGGATTGGGGTGTTGGCGGTCCGCAGGGATGGCCGATACGATATGCCGGATCTCTTCCGGGTTGCCGCCCGGCTGCTCAAAAAGGGTGGTGTTGCGCCGGCATGAGCCGCCCCCCGTCTCTCCCGGTCCTAACATCCGGTTTCCAAAGGCCTTTCGGCCTTTGGTAGTTCCCCACCGGCCGGGGGCCGACCCGCTATGTATGAAACGGCGGCTCACTGAATGCTAAAGCGAAGCCTTCGGCGGGTAGTTTCTTTCTAGGGGGTGTCGGGGGACAAAGTCCCATATGCGCTAGGTTAAGACAAACCTGCTGATCGCGAAGCAAATTCTTGGCTCTGCCGTGACAGTGTAGACGTACTTGCGGTCGGACCGCTGGGAAACAAGAGGGGCCGATCATGGCCCCCAGCGGGGGCCAAGGAGCCGACACCCTAGACTGTCCACGCGCAATGCGTTGATCTTGCACCCGTTTTTCTTAACCTAGCGCATATGGGACAAAGTCCCCTGACGACTCCCCTCCCCCGTTCCCGTCCCTTATCGGCTTGCCGCCGCCCCGCTCTCGCTACCGCGACGCCCGCAACGCCTCGCGCCAGCGGCCGACCAGCATCCAGTCGCTGGCCATGAATTCGCGCATCAGGTCGTAGAAGATGCGGTAGTCGCTGGCGAGAGCGTTGTTGAGTGCGCGCCGGTAGTTCTCGAGGTCGACCTTGCGCTTTTCGAGGGCATCGAGATCGGCGGTCGGCGGGACCGCGCCCGGCTCGCCGCCGGTGGCGGCGCCGGTGTTGGGATAGCGGCGGGCGAAACGGCGGTAGTCGATCATGATCGAGGCGAGATCGGCGATCTCGAAGGCCGTGGTCAGGTCCTCCTTATCTTTTTCGGCCAGACCGGCCGGCAGATGTCCGGAAATCTCTTTGAGGTTGCTCTTAAGCGCACTGACCAGTTCGGCGGTGGTGGTGATGTCGCTGCCCTCGAACAAGGGCCGGAAGGCGCGTTCGAACATCAAGATGCGGGCCCTCGCATAGGCATTGGCCAGTTCCGCCCGTTTGGGATAGTCGTTGAGCGCGCCCCACAACTCCTGATTGACGGGTTCCAGGGCCTTGAGGTCCAGCATCAGCTTGTCGGCGGTAAACTCGGCCGCGCTCATCGTCCGGGCGCGATCGATGATTTTTGCAAGGCGCTTGTCGTTGCGGTCGAGGATATCGGAAATCGTCTGGTTTTCGGCGAAGGTCGGGTAGTAGAAGACGCCGGCGCCGACCAGCGCGGCCACAACCACGCCCGCCCCGAGCAGGGCGACCAGCGTGCCACCGCCGCCCTTGGCGGTCGCGGCCTGGGTGCCTGCGTGGTGACCGGCGGTGCGAGTCGCGACCGGCTCCGGCGGCGGGGCCTCCTTTTTACGTTCGGCCTCGATGATCGCCATGCTGGCGCCAAGGCCGCCGACCATCATGGTGCGCTCGCCCTCTCCTTCCTCGGCCGCCGCGGTCTGCGGACGGGGCTGGGCGGCGATCTGGTCGATCTCGAAGCGGAAAGGGATCGGCCCGACCCGGACTTCGTCACCATGCTTCAGCCAGGCGGTCTTGACCTTCTGGCGGTTGACCTGCACGCCGTTGGTGCTGTTGAGGTCCTCGACCCCCCACACCCCAACGCCGGGGAAAAAGCGGGCATGCTGGCGTGAGAGTTTGCGCGAGGGGATCGGATAGGTGCAGGTCTCCCCGCGGCCCACGATCTGCTCGGACCCGCCGACCAGCCGGATGCGGCCGCCATCGGGAAGCGTTCCATCGACTCCGCTGGGATCGGTGCAGGTCAGATGGGCGCTCGGGACGTCGATCACGCTGGACGGCGTCGCGCCGCTTTGCCCACCCGGTCGGGAGGAGACGTCGAGAGCGATGGTCCTGTCGTCGTTCGCGCTGCTCATGCCGTTTCTGTCCGATGTTGGTGGCCGATGTTGGTGGCCGGTGTTGGTGGCCGAGGGGGTGGCCGATGGTGCCGGGGGCGGAGGGGCGGTCTGTTCCAAGGGGCGCGGCAAGGGGCGGCGGCGGGAGTGACCACCACCTCCTCCGACGCAGACTATGCCGTAATCGGCGTCCACCCGGCAACCGCCGTTGTGCGGTCTTTTGGCAGAGGGGACCGGCCGGATGCGTCCGGGGGGCGATCGAACAGATGGGGGCGGGGCGTTCCGGCGTCCTTTGTCGGTCAACCCGTGCACGATGGCCACACAGGAGACGTATTGGGTCATTGGAGCCCGGCGTCCCATGGCTATTGATCGCCGAATCTGGTGTTGTCCCGGATAGTAGTGGGCCGCTCCTCGAGAGCGGCATCGGACGAAAGACAAGGGCGGCGAGAGAGATGACGGCACGGCGAGCGGGCGTGCAACGTGGCATGCATCAATCGGGTCCTTGCCCAATCGCGCGTGACGACGGGCGTGGGCGGATGTTCTCGGCGGGGCCGGTTGCGGCCGCGCTGGCCGCGCTGGCCGCGCTGGTGATCGTTGGAACGGCGGCGTCGGCCGCGCCTCCTGCGCCGGCGTCCGGCGGCGCGCCGCCCGTTCCGGCGTCCGGCGTCGCATCGCCCGTTCCGGCGCCTGGAGCCGCGTCACCGGCTCCCGCGCCTGGAGCCGCGTCACCGGCTCCCGCGCCTGGAGCCGCGTCACCGGCTCCCGCGCCTGGAGCCGCGTCACCGGCTCCCGTGGGTGTTGGCGCAGCCGCTCGGGCGGCCACGTCGGTTACGGGTGCCGGCCGGCCGGTTGCCACGACGGTTAGCAAGCCGGTCGCGGCCGTCCGGCAGACGCCGGCCAAGGTCCGGGCGGTCCTGCTTGACCGCCTCAAGGCCGCCGATGCCGGCGCGGGTGCCCGGACCCGGCTGCGCAAGCTGCCGGTCCGGGATATCTCGTTGAACGCGGTGGCCGCCGCGGTGCTGGGCCAGAATCTCGATATCCGCTCGGCCGGCGAGTCGATCGAGAGCGCCAAGGCTCTGGTCGTCCAGAGCGATGCGATCTTCGATCCCACCATCTTCACCTCGGTCACCTACACCAACCGCTTCACCAAGGAGCGCCAGGACGAGATCGGCCGCTTTCGGGATACCCAGGTCACCCTCGAGTCGGAGGAGGAGCAGGCGGAGCGGTTGCAGAAGGAGCAGGAAACCGGTGAGAGCACGTCGCCCGGGCTGGTGTTCTGCTCTCCCGCCATCACGCTCGACGGTCAGGAATTGCAGAACACGTCGACCGTCAGCAGTTGCCAGCAGCCGCCGACCTACAGCATCCTGACCGAGGAAGCGGTGACCGAGAATTTGGGCGCCCACACGATCACCGGGTCGCTCGGCGCGTCCTTGCGCTTTGCCATCGGCGGGTCGACCTCGGTTCAGGTGTCCTCGACCTACCGTAAGGCCAATTTCTTCAGCACCTCCGGCAACCCGGCTTTGACCACGGCCACCTTCCCCTCCGGTGCCACCTACGATCCCTACGGCTGGGGCGACGACAAGCTCTTGTGGTCGAGCCAGGCGGTGGCCTCGGTCCAGATGCCGCTGCCGTTTACCAAGGGCTTTGGTCTCGACGGCTCGGCCGACTACTTCAACTTCCGGCTCGCCCAGCAGAATCAGGAGCGGTCGGTGTGGGTGGAACGTTCCACCCGGAACGGCACCCTTGCCCAGGCGCTGACCGCGTTCTGGGATTTGGTTGGCACCCGCGAGTCGCTGGTCAACCTGCTCGAGTTGCGTCGGGTGTTGAGCGAACGCCAGGCCCGCCAGCAGGCGTTGTTCCGGCAGGAATTGATCACTCAGTATGACATCTCGCAGATTGACGTCGAACTGGCCAATCTCGATGCCCGCGAGGAGACCACCTGGAATCAGTACCTTATTCTCTCCAATCGGCTCGCCACCTTGATGGCGGAGGGCGGTGCGGCGTTGATCATGCCGGCCGAGGGCGAGTCGCTGCTGGCCGGGCCGCTGACGGTGGAGGCCGACGGCGCCTACGAGCGCGCGGTCGAGGGGCACCCCGACCTCAAGGCCGAGGAGCAGCGCTACGACGGCAGCCGGCTTTCGCTGACGTTCCGCGAGAATCAGGACCTGCCGGACATTTCCTTGACCGCCAGTGCCAGCGTCGGCCAGACCGACAGCGCTTTCGGTTATCCTTCGGCGTTGCAGTCGTTGCGCAACCTGGTGCGGCCGGACAACAGCAATCTGTTCGTCGGCCTGCGCTATCGGGTGCCGTTCGGCCATAATCAGACCGAGGCGGCGCTGGCGAGAGCCAAGCTCGACGAGCGGCAGTCGTTCGATCGCCTGCGCCAGGTGCGCCAGCAGGTGGTGACCGGGGTCGAGCGCGCGATCAACGATGCCCAGTCGGCGGCGGCTCAGGTGCGCCAGAGCGACGCCGATCTCACGATCGCCGAGACCGCCTATGGCGCCACGGCCGAGCAGCGCGATCTTGGACTTGTCTCCGAGTTCGAGGTGCTCAATCGGTATAGCGATCTCTTGAATGCGCGCCTTGGCCGGATCGCGACGCGGGTGGCCTTCCGCAAGGCGGAAATCCGCCTGTGGGCGGCGCAAGGGATTCTCGAGCAGAAGTTCGTACGGTGAACGACCGGGTCAAGGGGGGCGGGCGCCCGCAGCGCGCCGTCGGTTTACGCCATTCAGCGGGACACATGACGATGTCGAACAGCCATACGCCGTCTTCGCGGCCCCGTCCGTTGCGTGTCGGTGCCCAACGCCTCGCGTGCCCGTGTCTCATGTCGGCGCGGGGTTTGAGGACGGCGATCCTTGGGGTCCTGCTCGCGGGCGGACTCGGGCTTGGGGCGGCCGGCGCGCTTCGGGCCGAAGGCGTGGGAACGCCGACACCCCAGCCGAACGCGCTCCCCCCGGGCCTGTTCGTGGCCGATGCCAAGGGCCTTAACGCCGAGCGCGCGCTCAATCGCACGGTCGAGGGCGTGCGGACGGCGCTGGCCCGCAGCGGCGGGGCCCTGTTCGCGCCGAGCGCGGTCAAGGAGATCGCGTTGCGCGAGGCGGTGATGATGGCGCTTGAGCGCAACCTTGCGATCAGGCGCCAGGGCATCTCCCGCGCCATCGCCGGCAAGGCGCTCGAGGAAGCCGAGGCGGTGTTTGACCCGGTGTTTACCGCGTCCGCCAGCGTCGGCATTACCCATTCCGCCACGCGGCGGGAGAGCCCGATGCGCTATCGTCCCGCGACCGAGCAGCTCAAGGTCGGCGAGACGGACAGCCGGGGCGTCTTCAAGTGCACGAGCCAGGCGTTGAAGGCCAACGCCTCCGCGTCCGACACCTCCTGTCATGTCATCACCTTCGCCGACAATCTCGGCAACGGGATCATCCGGCCGCGGTCGCCGGTGCTGGCGATCCAGTTTGACCGTGAGCGGCCGGCCGGGTTCTATTCGTCGGTCGAGGAGGCCAACGCGCCGTCCAAGTTCAAGCCCAAGGACGACGAAACTTACAATGCCTCGGTCGGCGTCCGGCAGCAGTTGCCTTGGGGGGCCGGGGTCGACTTCAGCGTGCGCCTCAAGCGCCAGCAGACCTACTACGCCCTCAACTCTCAGAACGGGGGGCATGAGGACTTCGGCACCTACTATCGTCCCTACTTCGCCTCGTTCCGGGTTGGGGCCACGGCGCCGCTGCCGTTCACCCGCAACTTCGGGCCGACCGCGGCCGCCGATCTCAATCGCGACCTCGCCCGGCACCAGATCGATGCCGGCGATTTCGAGGTCAAGGCGACCATCAACAGCAGCCTTCTGCAAGTGGAGACGGTGTTCTGGAGTCTGGTCGGCGCGATCCGGCGGATGGAGGCGATCAACCAGTCCCTGGGCGCGCTCAAGGCGCAGGTGACGAGCGTCAACCGGCTGGTCGAGATGGGCGTGCTCGGCGAGAGCGACCGCGGCCAGGTGGAAAGCCAGGTGGCCGGGATCGAGGGGCGTTTGCAGCAGGCGTTCCAGGATTATGTCACCGCCTCGGAGGCGATGCGCCAGCTTCTTGATGCCGATGACGAGGTCCTCTATCAGCCGGTCGGCTATTCGGCGCTGATCGAGGCGCCGCCCCGGGCCCCGGACCAGCCGGAGCAGGTGCTCAACCATCCGGCGCTGTTGCGTCAGGCGGTGGGGGTGCGGTCGGCGACCTTGATTGTCGAGGCACGTGATGTCCAGACAAGGCCTGATCTCAACCTGACCGGCTCCGGCTCCTTCAGCCAGATCGGCAATTACGGTCGGCGGTCGGCGACCCAGGCGGCCCGCAACCTGATGGACCCGGATGAGTTCGTGCTTTCGCTCGCTGCCTTCTATCAGCGGCCGATCGGCAATCGGGCGGCCGACGCCGCGCTCGGCGGCGCCCAACACGCGTTGACTGCCAATGAGCTCCAGCTTCGGCAGATCGAGTTGTCGCTGCGCGAGGAGTATGCGTCGGCGCTGGCGACCATGGCCAGTGCGCGCGAGCGCGCCAAGATTGCCGATCGCAACGTGGCGCTTGCCAACGATCTCTATGCCCGTTCGCTGCGGCTCCAGGAGGCCGGGGTGGACAGCAAGAACAAGGTTCCCGCATACGAGGCGTTGACCCGGCTGACCAGCCTGCTCAACGCCCGGTTGGAGGGAATTCAGGCTCGGATCGATGCCCGCATTGCCGAGTCGCGGGCTCTTGGCGCCGTCGGCGGCTTGGCCGAGCATGCGGGCGAGCGAACCGCGCAGACCGGCACCGACCTGAAGCGGCTCACCGCCTTGCGGGAGTCCGGCGTTCTTTATCAATTCGGAGGTCCGTCGTGATGCCGCGCTCTCCCAGGATGGCACTCCGTCCGCTGCTGGCCGTTCTCTTGGGCGGCACGGCCCTGCTGGCCGCGCCCGGCCTTGGGGCGGCAGCGGCCGACGGCGCACCGGTTCGCGCCGCGCCCGACCCGCAGACCCGGGCGGTGGCGGAGGCGGTGGCTACGCATCTGGCCGATCAGCCGACCAAGGCCGACCGCGGGCGCCTGCAACTCCTGCAACAGCTCATCGCCGACCGCGGTCGTGGCCGTGCCGACCTTGGCCAGCGGGCGGTCGAGCTGGTGACCCGGCGCAGCGCCGCTCATCTGGGCCTTGAGCGCAATTTGGCGCTGGCGGCAGGCCACCGGGCGCCCGAGCGCTCCCAGGAGCTGCTGAAGGAGGCCCAGGCGGTCTTTGATCCGGTGTTCGAAGTCTCGATCGGCTTCAACCGCAAGGATACCTATACCCGCACCAAGGCCGGACTGGTCCGGCCCAAGACGTTTTATGCGACCGGCAATGATCCGAACGGCAGCCGGCGCTTCAACGTCAAGAATTACTGGGACCTTCCGAACTCCGACAGCCCGCAGGTGGTTGCACTCGAGTACTATCGCAACCCGGATCCTGACACCGGTGTGGTAACCGCTGAGACAATTAAGTTACTTGATGCCGAGGTGGCGGCCGGCAATATGACCTCGGATGAGAGGAACGCGATTATTAATTCGGGTGCCACCGGGCCGATGTCGCTCGGGACCAGCACGACGCCGGTTCAAGACACCATCACGGCGAGCCCCGGCCGCTCGGCCACCAAGGGCCACCCGGAGCAAAAGATCACCTACACCCTTGGTGTCACCCAGCAGCTTCCCTGGGGCGGCACGCTGACGCTGACCGACACCACGATTCAGCAGAAGGTCTGGTACCGGACCGATCATTATTGGGAGTCCGGGCAGTTCACCTCCAACCTCTCCGGCGTGCTCGACATGCCGCTGCCCTATACCAAGGGGTTCGGGTCCGACAACCCGAACGGGATCGCGATCCGCAAGGCGGAGATCGCGCGCGGCCGGGCCGACTGGGAGTTGAAGGCGCTGTTGAACGGCACGCTGCGCGATGTCGATCTTGCGTATTTCGAGCTCGCGCGCCGGCTGGAGGCGCTGGAAACCACCGTTGCCAACCGCGGCCTGGCGGGCCAGCTCCAGGGCCAGGTCAAGCGGCTGTTCGACGCCGGCGAGGCGACCCGGGTTCAGATGGCTGTTGCCGAGGGCGAGGCGGCCAAGGCCGACCTTCGGGTCGAGCAGGCGCTCCAGAGCTATCTTAACGCCTCGATCCAACTCGGTGGTCTGGTCGGTGACCCCGGCGCGACCAAGGGCGAGACCATCTTCCTGCCCTATGGCCATGCCAATGAGGTCCGGCAGGTTCGCACCTTCGATGCCAAGGCGGCCATGGCTACCGCGCGCGAGAACCGGCCGGACTTCTTCTTGTCCAAGGCTGATCTCGAGAGTGCCCAGGCCGACCTCGCGCTGGCCCGCAATCAGGCGCTGCCGGATGTCCGCGCCGGCATGGCCTTCGGCCTTAACGAGAATGGTTCGGTCTACGGCTATCAGCATCCGGTTCAGAGCCATTGGCGCCTGATGGAGCCGGACAGCAGCTCTCACACCTATTCGCTGGCCTACAGCTATCCGTTGCTCAATCGCGGGCCCGATGCGCGGGTCGACCGGACCCAGCTTGGCGTCAACGATCGCGAACTGGGGGTGCGGGATACCGAAACCCAGGTCCGGCGTGAGCTGACCGAGCGCTTGGCGGCGTTGCAGTCGGCAAGGTCCCGGGCCGGACAGGCCGGGCGCGAGGCGGCGACGCTGCGCCGGACCTATGACAGCTTGGTCCGTCTGCGCGATATCGGACAGGTGAGCGAGGATCAGCTCATCAATACCTCAAGGCGGCTTTTGAGCGCGGAACTTGCGCGTATCGATGCCATGACCGAGGGCAAGCAGGCCGAGACGTCGCTGCTGGCGGCGCAGGGCGTGATCGCGCGTGAGCTGCCCAATCAGACTACTCACAGTGCCCTCGACAAGCGGCGGGTTGAGGCGCTGACCGGGTCGGAGGGGTTGCGGTATTTCGGGAAGGGGCCGCGGCTGCCGGAGCGGGATGCGCCGAAGCGGTAGTTGAGAGGGAGAAAGGGTCAGGGGACTTCGTCCCCCGACACCCCCTACCAAAGGCCGGCGGGCCTTTGGAAACCATTATAACCGGTTTCCAAAGGCCTTTCGGCCTTTGGCTGGGGGTGTCGGGGGACAGCGTCCCCTGACGGCCGGCGCGAGCCGGCAACACCAAAGCGCCGAACAGGCGCACGGTAACAGGGAGAAGCGAGATGACCATCGCCGTGCTGGCCCCCGCGCGCGCACCCTTGCGTCGGCGTCTCGAAGCCGCATTGGCCGCGCTTGTCCCCGACCTGCCGGTGGTGACCCTCGACCCCGAGCTCCCTCCCTTTTCGCCCTGTAGCGTCGGCGGCGCCGGGGTGTCGGTCGGCGGTGTCGGCCTTGGCGCGGGGGACACGGTGTTTGTGCACGGGGTTGGCTACGAGGACCCGGTGCTGCCGCCGGCCGAGCCGGACTGTGACTGGTCGCTCTGGCAAGCGGGCGCGGTGATCCGCCAGCAGCGCTACAGCCATCTCTACAGCCTGCTCTCACGGGCGGAGGCGGTCGACGGCCTGCGGCTCTACAATCCGGTGTCGGTGCTGCTGCGCAGCTTCTCGCGTTTTGATCCGCTCGATCGGCTCGGCGCGGTCGGCTTCCAGGTACCGCCGCTGCTGGTTACCAACGATCCCGACGCGGCGACCGCATTTCTTGCCACCCATACCCCGGCGCTGTGGCGGCCGGTCACCGGCGGCGCCGCCTGGCAGCTCTGCCAGGATCGCCAGCGCCGCCATCTGGTCGGCACCGACCGGCCGCCGGTGCTGCTGGCCGGGGTGGCCCAGGGGCCGCTCCTGCGCGCCTATGTCTTCGACGGCCAGGTGGTGCTGACGCTGATGATGGCGGCCCCGAGCCGCGAGGGGTTGGAGCGCTTCGAGCGTTTCGGCGTGGTCACCACCGCCGATCACATCCCCGGCGCCGAGCGCGCCGGCGCGGCCGCGGCTGCCCTGCGCCTGCGCTGGGGAGTGCTGACCTATGTCGCCACCAACGCCGGGCCGGTGTTCTACGATGTCGATCCCGACCCGGTCCTGACCGACCTGCCGCCGGCGATCGCCCGCTTCCTGATCGACGCCCTCGCCTGCGGCCTCGCCGGTCACCCCCTCCCCGCCCCGCCCGCCGACCTCACCGGCGACCGCGAGGTGCTGCTGCTGCGGCGCATGCTGGCAATCCAGTTCGACATCGAGGCGACCAAATACGCGCCCGATCGCGCCGGGGAGTGATGGTGGCGGGTATCCGTCGGGGGTTTGCCGTGGGGCCGCCCCCCAACGTCATCAACTTAAGGCGAGGCGGCGAGATGCGTCTCGCCCGGTAGGCGCAAGATCAGGGGACTTCATCCCCCGATACCCCAAACCAAAGGCCCGTCGGCCTTTGGAAATTGGTTAAAAGCAATGGATCAGACACTCCGCTCGTTGGCATGAGTTATGCCAGCGAGCGTAAAGTTTGATCCATTGCCTGTGGCGTTGCCGGCTTCTCGCCGGCCGTCAGGGGACGCCGTCCCCCGACACCCCCAGCCAAAGGCCGAAAGGCCTTTGGAAACCGGTTATAAGGGCAAAGGATCAAGCATTAAGCTCATTGGTATTATTCCTTTTGAGCATTGGCGGGTATCAGGTGGGACATGGCTTACGAGTATGATATTTTTGTGTCCTATCGGAGAACGGATACCGTCGGCAGGTGGGTTACGAATCACTTGGTGCGTCGACTGGAGGCGCGTCTTGAGGACGAGTCACCGTATCCTGTAAAAATATTCTGTGATCGTGAAATGGCCGAGGGGGTCAACTGGCCTGAGGCGCTCAAAGGCGCCATTCGTTGCTCCCGGCTGCTGTGCGCCGTATGGTCGGCGGACTATTTTCGCTCACATTGGTGCATGGCGGAATGGCGGAGCTTTCGGGAACGGGAGGAGCGGCTCGGGATGTTTTCGTCCCTACAGCCGCAGGGGCTGGTCTATCCGGTTCGTTATGCCGATGGTGATTACTTTCACGATGATGCCAAGAAAACTCAGTGCCGGAAGGACTTCAGGACCCTTAACTATCCGGATGACGTGTTCCAAAATTCCTTGAAATATTTGGAATTTGATGAATTGGTAAAGGAAATGGCCATTGAACTTATTGCGCAACTTAAGGCAGTTCCTGAGTGGCGGGCTGATTTCCCGATTGTGACTCCTGTCCCTCTTCCACCAGCAATAGTTACCAGACCGGTGATCTGATATGGCTGGCAGCGTCGTCACATTCTATTCCTACAAGGGCGGTGTCGGGCGCAGCTTTGCGCTCGCCAATATCGCGGTCATCCTGGCCGAATGGGGGGCTCGGGTCCTGGTGGTCGACTGGGACATCGAGGCGCCGGGTCTTGATCACTATTTCGGTCCTTACCTCAAAACGGCGCCAGCGGCCGGGGTGCTTGATTTCCTTGCCGATTGCCAGGGGAATACGCCGCGATCCTGGGACGCGTATGCGACGCGGATCGATTTGCCGGACGAAAAACGCGGTTTGCATTTCATGCCGGCGTCAGGTGGCTCCGGGATCGATTACACCCGCCTGTTGCAGGACCTGGACTGGGACGAGTTGTATCGGGAGCATGCGTTGGGCGCACGGCTCGAAGAGCTTCGCGCGGCTTGGGTCGACGCGTTCGATGTCGTCCTGGTCGACAGCCGCACGGGGATAACCGACTTCAGCGGCCTTTCCACCGTTCAGCTTCCCGACATTCTGGCATTTTTGTTCACGGCCAACCGGCAGAGCCTGGAAGGCTGTGTGGACGTTACCCGCCGGGCGATGGCGGCCCGACAGGGGCTGGCGGTTGATCGGCCCGCCCTCCTGCCGCTGCCGATTCCGGCCCGTTTCGAACAGCGGGAGGAGTATGACCGGGCCCAGGCTTGGCGCAAGCGCTTCGCCCATGATCTTGAGCCGTTTTTCCAGATTTGGGCGCCGCCGGATTCCGACCCACTCAAGCTGGTGGATTTGTTGACGATACCCTATGTCCCACGCTGGACCTTCGGCGAGGAAATCGCTGCCTTGCTCGAGCCCGCCGGGCCGTATGGGATACGATCTCCGAGCCAGACCGCCAGCTACGCCTGTGAGACTCTGGCGGCCCTGCTCCTGCAGCGATTTGCCCGGATGGACTTGCTGCTGTCCAGCCGGGATGAGTATATCCACACCGCTCGCTCCCTGTTACGCAACCGGTACACACAGGCGGGCGGTCGGGTGCGGGTGTTTATCTCGTACTCGGCACGGGATGCTGTCACCCGTGATCTCCTGCCGCGAGTCGCCGGAGCGTTGGAACGCGGCGGCCTATGCCAAGTGGTTACGGATCATAAAATTATGCCAGGTGACAGTACTTTTTCCTTTTTTCGAGAAGCCGTTGAATTAGCGGATATGTTTATAATCATTGTTGGTCCGGCCACGGGTTACTCTCAACGGCAGATGGACGAGATAAGATATATATTGTCTGTATCATTGCGTAGAGATAGGTCTATTCGCATTGTGCCCTTGATTATTAAGGGATGCGAAGAAAAGTTTTACAACTCCCTGCTGGCCAATTTCCATGCGTTGATTATCGATCCTCGGCAGGACATTGAGAGTCAACTTGACCCGTTAATAAGCCTTTTGAAGCGATGATATGTAATTGCTCACCCCCCCCCGGGAGGTAAGCAATTACGACCGGGAGGCTGATGCCAATAGGATTATTTGGTTATCTTTGGAAGGCGACGGTTTTGATGAGTTTTCTCCACTGAGATGGTTCGCAAATGGCACGAAGTGGGATGACATGTCGCAGTTTGCCCAGTGGCATAATTGCAGCCAAAATGAACATCAAGAGCTGACCTCGAGACTTCACTCCATTTCAGCCGAAAAAATATTTCTTTCATCGTCCATTATTGCTTTGAGACACCCAGAGTCACAAGAGACGATTGCGTGCATTGTGTTGTTGGGACGACGCCCGAGGCATCGCGACGAGCGCTGGCCGCAGTTGTATCAGTTTGTCGGCCAGCGGCTCTCCGAGAGTCTTAGCACAATCCACAGCCGGGAGACCTGGGAGCACACCGGACGGCGGCAGATTGCCACGGAAGAACGATTCGCCGAGGCGTTGAATTGGGCCATCCTAATTGTCGTTGCGCACGGAGAGTTCGTGCAAGCCGTGCCTGTTCCCTGACGGCTGCTCCGGCTTCGGCCGAGATCATGGCAGATACCTCATCAACAGGCGATATCAATATAAGATGAACGCCATGGAATCGATAGGTTTCTTTGTGGTCTCGCGACACAGACGCCGTACCTTGCGACTGCCTCGGTCGGTGGGATGCGCACCGAAATTCAAGTTCCATAATACCGGGTCCATTTTACACGTCAGCCGAACGACGCCGGCAGGAGTGCGGGGGCGCAATTCTGCCGTCACGCCACATCCCGAATGAGGACCTCGGCCGGAATTTTCCATGCCTCGTGCAGCCGGCGGATTTGCGTCAGGGACAACCGGCTGACCGAGCCGTGCATGATCTCCGAGGCGCGGGAACGGCTTCCGAGCACCTTAGCGAGGTCGCGCTGTTCCCAGCCGGCTTGCTCCATGCGGAACCGAATGGCATCGAGGGCCGAGGGCGGATCGATGGGGAAGGCTTCCCGCTCGTACCGTTCCACCAAGATGGCCAGCACCTCAAGTTCGCCCACCTCCGGGGTTCCCTCTTCGGCCTCCATCAGTTCGTCGATGCGC
>Ga0172367_10001650_pt1 | contig 31785 bp, 20 predicted proteins | sample Lak10m_FD_114542 | JGI IMG/M metagenome (GOLD analysis project Ga0172367, IMG submission 114542) | Freshwater microbial communities from Kabuno Bay, South-Kivu, Congo - kab_022012_10m | ecosystem: Environmental > Aquatic > Freshwater > Lake | place: Democratic Republic of the Congo: South-Kivu...
ATCTCGTCTAAAAACAGGGTTCCCCCGTCAGCGCTCTCAAACGCCCCCTTGTGTTGTTTCACAGCTGAGGTAAATGAACCTTTTTCATGGCCAAATAACTGACTTTCGATCAATTCTGAGGGAATTGCGGCGCAATTCACTTCGACAAACGGCCCTTCAGCCCGCTTGCTCAGCTCATGGATGTGACGGGCCACCAGCTCCTTTCCTGTCCCGTTGGCGCCCACGATCAGTACCCGGGCATCTGTGGCAGCCACTTTGCCGATCATCTCTTTTACCCCCAGCATAGCGGGAGACTCCCCTATCATCCTGAACCGCTGCTCCACCTTCCTCCGCAGCCTTCTCGTCTCGTCCATCAGGGTGGCTTTGTCCATCGCATTCCGTATGGTCACCAGCAACCTGTTCAGATCGAGCGGCTTGGCGATATAATCATAAGCTCCCTTTTTAATGGCCTCCACGGCTGTTTCAATTGTTCCATGCCCGGAGATCATGATCACAGGGGCATCGGTCAGTACCAGGAGATTTTCGAGAACCTCCATCCCGTCCATCCGCGGCATCTTGATATCACACAGAATGACATCGAAGTATTGCTCCCTGACTTTGAAAATACCTTCGGCACCATCCGCAGCATCCTCCACCATGAACTTTTCATATTCCAGGATCTCACGGAGGGTATTCCGTATGCTCTTCTCATCGTCAATCACAAGTATTCGGGCCATTGCTGTGCAGTTTGGTCCAAAGATAGGAAAGATTCGGTAATTTTGTATGGGAAGATGCCGGATGGGGGACAGGAGCTGTCAGATACCGGATAAAAAGATTACTACTGAAAGATTGATGATGATTAAGGTCAATGAAAAAATGCAGAGTGGGAATTTTCCAAGGTTTTATAAAATAACTTTCATACTCTTATTGGTATCCGGCATCTCCCATCTCTTATCTCCTATCTTGTTCCCGGCATCCGGCATCTGGCATCCGGCAACCGCCCAGTCCGCAACGCTGAATGCCAACCCTTATGCGTGGCTGGGCGGATGGAACGCGGTACAGTTTTGTGAGCTGGACATGAACCTTGACGGAGATCCTGATCTTCTTGCCTTTGACCGCCATGGCAACAGAATGTTCCCGTTGATCTATGACGAAACGGTCATACCGTTATTTTACCGGCCTGACACCACGTACATCAGCCTGCTCCCCAGGCTGCACGACTGGGTGATCACCGCCGATTATGACTGCGACGGGCGGATGGATATTTTCACTTACGGACTGGGTGGGATCCGAGTGTTCCGGAACATCTCGACCTCAACAAGACTTGAATTCGAGCTGATAACAGAGATGATCACCTCCTGGTACTATTCCGGAAAAATCGGGATCCTGGTGACGCCTGTCGATTACCCGGCCATTGCTGATGTGGACGGAGACGGCGACCTGGATATCCTGACTTTTTTCGGACTCGGATCCTTCGTGGAATACCATAGGAATTTATCAAAGGAGCGTTACGGCACCTGCGACAGCCTCGACTACCGCCTGGAGACCAACTGCTGGGGAAAATTCAAGGAGAGTGAAGGATCCAACCTGATCACCCTGAATGCGGATTGCCCCTCAAACAATGAGGAATTAGAAATAAGGAATAAGGAAAAAAAGAATTCCTCATTCCTCCTTCCTCATTCCTCCTTGACTAAGCATACCGGCTCCACCTTGCTGGTAATGGATCTCAACGGTGATGGTCTGAACGACCTGGTTCTAGGCGATGTCGATTTTCCGAATCTCATCGCGCTGTACAACGGAGGAACCACTGATACCGCCTTCATGGTGGCTTATGACACCCTCTTCCCTTCCGGCACCCGGCCGGTTGATCTCTATGATTTTCCCGTCCCGTCATATGTCGACCTCGATCATGACGGCCTGAAGGACATGCTCATCTCCTCCTTCGATCCGCAGTTGAAGATCCCTGACAATGTTGAATCTGTATGGTTTTACAAAAACAGCGGAAGCGTCAGTCAGCCCGCCTTTATATTTCAGTCGAAACAACTCTTCCAGGATCTGATGATCGATGCCGGCGCGGGGAGCTATCCCGTGCTCACTGACCTTGATCAGGACGGGCTTGCCGATCTGCTTGTGGGTTGCTGGGGCAGGTACGATTCCTCCTATTACGAATATACCATCCTCAAGTCGGTGAATACCGGCAGGATCTCCTGGTACAGGAACACAGGATGGCAGATGCACCCGGCCTTTCAGTTCATCACGGACGATCTTGCCGGGCTCTCTTCACTGAAACTGACTGGTCTCTATCCTTCCGCCGGCGACCTCAACGGGGATGGGGCGGCTGATCTGCTGGTAGGACAGGATGACGGCACCCTGCTCTATCTCGAAAACAAAAACTCCGGTTCCATTCCTCCTGAATATTATCTTCCTGTCTTTAAATACATGGATATTGATGTGGGAGAGAGCAGCTCGCCGCAGATTTTTGACCTGGATGCAGACGGCCTGAATGATCTGGTCATCGGAGAGAAAAATGGGAACCTGAATTATTACAGAAACACCGGAAGCGCCGACCACCCTTCATTCTCTTTTATCACCGACAGCCTGGGAAAGGTGAATGTCACCAATTACTTGATTTCCTACAGCGGATACTCCACTCCCTGGTTTTTTAAAGACAAAACAGGATCTCTGAAACTTCTGGTGGGGAGTGAAGAGGGAAAGGTCTGGTTTTTTGATTCCATCCCGTCCTATCCCGAAGCCACCTATCCGGAGTCGCCATCGCTTCCGGAACTGATCACCACCACAACCTTTCCTGTTCAATGCGGATGGAGGAGCTCACCGGCGGCCGGATACCTGACCGATACGGCATGGCTCGACCTAACGGTGGGCAACTGGGGAGGCGGAGTGAACTATTTCAGCCATGCGGCTCCTCCTGACGTCCTCCTTGGCTTCGAACCAGCTGTTTCCCTTGGAATGGATGCTTTTACCATTTTTCCGAATCCGGCCGATGATTATATTTCGATCCGCCTTTCAGCATCTGTTTCTAAAAACAATCTTACAGTGAACATCATCAACCTGTACGGACAAACCCTTCATACAACCACCTTCCCGGCAAGCAGCCTCCATGAGCAACGCCTTTGCCTCAATCACCTGCCTCAAGGATTTTATCTTGTCACCCTGACTGACCCCGGCGGGGCCACGCTTTACAGTTCCCGAAAACTGATCATCGCACGCTAGCAGTAGGCTGTAAGCAATAAGCAATAGGTATTAGGCGATAGGCAGTTCGTTGTTCGCTTTTGGTTATTAGCTGATCACATAGTTCGTATCTCTGTATTTCCGTATTACCTTTTCATTTGACGCATCGCGCATCCGCTTTATTTCCTTCCCCACTCTATACCTATTATCGAGCTTGCAGAAATCAAAAAGTTATTAACAATTTATTAATTAGGTGGGAATTTGTGGGAGAATGTGGGAATTTTTATTCTATATTTACATCCTCAAACCAAAAAAACGGTGTCGGAAACCAACCTTATCGGGGAATTTGAAATCAAGCTTGACCAGAAAGGACGGGTGATTCTGCCGGCTAATCTGAAGAAACAGATCTCACCGGAAGCGAAGGATTTGTTTGTGATCAACCGTGGATTTGAGAACTGCCTGGTTCTCTATCCCATGAATGAATGGAAGAGCATCAGCGCCGAGATCAACCGTCTGAATCTATATAACCGGAAGAACCGGAATTTCGTCCGGTACTTCTACCGAGGGGCTACGGAGCTTGCCCTGGATGGCAGCAATCGTCTGTTACTACCGAAAACACTGATGAGTTATGCCGGGATCACAAAAGAGGTGATCCTGTTTGCCTTCTCCAACCGCATTGAGGTTTGGGCAAAAGATAAATACGAACAGCTCATGACCGACGAGCCGGAAGATTTTGCCGCACTGGCGGAAGAGGTCATGGGGAAACCAGAAAGAACAGAAGAGGTCGATGATCTACCATAGGAGTGTCCTGCTGAGCGAAAGCACGGAGGGGTTGGCAATCCAACCCGATGGCATCTACGTCGATGCCACTTTCGGCGGCGGCGGTCACTCCAGGGAGATCCTGAACCACCTGTCGACTGGAAAGCTCATCGCGTTTGATCAGGATGCTGAAGCACTTGAAAACCGCATTGACCATCCGAACCTCATCATCGTGCACAGCAATTTCAGGCATATCAAGAACTTCCTGCGGTTGTACAATGTATTGCCGGTCAACGGGATCCTGGCTGACCTTGGGATCTCCTCCTATCAGATCGACAGCGGGGATAGAGGTTTCTCCACACGGTTTGAAGGGAAATTGGATATGCGTATGGACCAGCGTCAGAAACTGCATGCAGGATTGATCGTCAATGACTATCCAGAAGAGCGTCTCAGGTCGATCTTCAGGGAATATGGAGAGGTGGATCACAAGGGAAAAGCCGCGGCCCTCATCGTTTCAGCCCGGAAGCAAAACCCCATCAAAACCACCACTGATCTGGCTGATCTGCTCAAGCCACTTGCTTCCAGAGGCAAGGAGCATAAATACCTCGCGCAGGTTTTTCAGGCGCTAAGGATTGAAGTCAATCAGGAGCTGGATGCGTTGAAGGAATTCCTGATGCAGAGTGTCGATCTGCTGGTGCCCGGCGGGAGGCTTGTAGTTATATCCTACCACTCGCTGGAGGACAAACTGGTCAAGAATTTCTTCAGGTCGGGAAATTGGGAAGGGGAGGTGAAAAAGGATTTCTACGGCAATGTGCTCGCACCTCTCCGGGTGGTTAACCGTAAGCCGGTCACCCCCGGGGAAGAGGAGGTCAAAGAGAACCCAAGAGCCCGAAGCGCCCGGTTACGTATTGCACAAAAGAGGTGAGATGAACGAGAGAATATCGACAGTTGTCCGGGAGGAACTACCTGCGGAGAATCCCCAGGTGAAAAAAAAGAGGCGGATCTCACGATCGATCCAGAGCCTTCTTGAGGGGGATTTCCTCTCACGGGAAGGGGTGGTGAAAAACCTTCCTTTCCTGGCCTTTCTGGCCATTATTGCCATCATCTATATCGCCAACACCTATTATGCAGAGAAAACCTTCAAGGATATTGAAGCCACCAAGGTAGAGCTGAAGGAGCTCCGCTACAAATACATCACAACCAAATCGAACCTGATGTATATCAGCAAACAGTCAGAGATCTCTGTAAGGGCAACCCTTCTCGGGCTGAAAGAGAGCAAGGTGCCACCCTACAAGCTTTTTTATGCAGGAGGTCTTACCGGGAAAAGGGGGGAATAAGACATGAAAGATGTAAAAAAATCAATCCTGATGCGGGTTTACCTGGTTTACCTCGGGATACTCCTTTTTGCCATGGCCATCCTCGGGCGTGTGATCTATATCCAGTCATTCGAGAGCGCTAGCCTGATGGCTCAGGCCAAGAAGCAGGAGCTCAGCTGGTTTGACGTGGAGGCCATCCGGGGGAATATCTGTTCGGATGACGGCACACTGCTGGCCACCTCCATCCCCATTTTTGATATCCGGATGGATGTGTGCACCGATTCGCTTACCGATGAAATCTTCCGGCGGAACGTCGACTCGCTGGCATTCAGTCTTTCTGCCTTGTTCCGTGACAGAACGCCGGCCCAGTACCGCGAGGAACTCCTGGAGGCCAGGAAGAATAAAGAACGCTATTTCCTGATCAAAAGGAAGATCACATATCCCGAATTGACGGAATTGAGACGCTTTCCCATTTTCAGGAGGGGCAAATACAAAGGGGGTCTGATCGTCATTCCTCACTACCAGCGCGAGCTTCCCTATAAAGACCTTGCCAAACGGACGATCGGATTTGAGAATATGGATGAATCAAACCGTGTTTTTGTCGGGCTGGAAGGCTTTTTCAGCCAGTATCTTCAGGGTGTGACGGGTAAACGCCTGATGCGGAGAATAGGCAACGGAGCCTGGGTACCGCTGGATCTGGAGAACGAACTGGAGCCCCAGAACGGGGACGACATCATCACGACGATTGATATCAACATTCAGGACCTTGCCGAACGGGCCCTGATGAAGGAATTGTTGGCTGATAGTGCCGATCATGGCTGCATGGTAGTGATGGAAGCGGAAACAGGTTATGTGAAAGCGATTGCCAACCTGAAGCGGGTTGGGCGAAACAGGTATGAGGAAGAGTACAATTATGCCATCGGGGAGAGCACGGAACCCGGATCCACATTCAAGCTGGTGTCGTTTCTGGTCGCCCTGGAGGATGGAAAATTTGATCTGGCCACACCGGTATCAACCGGGAACGGAGAGACCTACTACAGCGGCAGGAAAATATCGGATTCCCACCGGGGAGGTTACGGAACCATCACAGCCCGTCAGGTCTTTGAGAAATCAAGCAATGTAGGTACCTCCAAACTGATCGTCAACGCCTATGGCGCCCATCCTCAACAATATATTGACGGGATCTATAAACTGGGCATCCAGAACCAGCTTGACCTCCAGATCAGCGGGGAAGGCCGTCCGAATATCAAAGATACCAAGAACAAGTACTGGTCAAAGTTATCGCTTCCATGGATCTCCATCGGATATGAAGTAGCCATGACCCCCTTGCAGCTGCTCACCTTGTACAATGCCGTCGCAAACAACGGGACCATGGTGAAGCCATTGCTGGTGAAAGAGATCCGGAGGAATGGCCAGGTGATTGAACGCTATGGGACTGAGGTGATCAACCCGGCGATCAGCAGTCCCGCCACTATTGCCAAAGTAAAGCAGATTCTTCAGGGAGTGGTGGAGGAAGGAACCGCCACCAATATCAGGAATTCTGTTTACAAGATCGCCGGAAAGACAGGGACTGCGCAGGTGGCCATGAATAACAAGGGGTATGGCAATACGGGAGGATCTGTGCAGTACAAAGGTTCGTTTGTCGGATTTTTCCCGGCTGAAGATCCGAAATACTCGATGATCGTTGTGATCAACAATCCCAAGAAAGGCAAGTATTATGGCGCCTCCATCGCCGGACCGGTATTCAAGGAGGTGGCTGATCAACTTTATGCCCGGAATCCGGGAATCCGCGTCGCAGCTGTGAAAGACACCCTCTCGCCGTTCCTTCCACCTGCAAAAGCAGGTCAGAGGGAAGAGATTGAACATCTGTATGAAGAGCTCGGGATATACACACATTCTGTCAACCCGACAGCCCAGTGGGCCAGGCCGGTCGTGAACGGACAATCCATCTCCCTGCTTCCCGAAACCGTCACGATGGGTATAATGCCCGCTGTAATTGGCATGGGGTTAAAGGATGCCATTTACCTTCTGGAAAAGAACGGCCTTCGGGTGATAGTCCAAGGGAAAGGAGTGGTGGTACGCCAGTCGGTCGAACCGGGTATAGCTGTTCCAAGGGGGACAGAAGTTATGCTTGAGATGAATGTATTTGAAAAGCATTCCAACAAAGAGGAAAAACCGGCAACATGAAACGATTAGAGGAGCTACTTATCGGGGTGGATGTAAGGAAGGCGGCGGGGAACATGGATGTTGGGGTGACCTCCCTTCACCTGGATTCCCGCAAAGCCGGATCCGGAAGCCTTTTTGCAGCCATCCCCGGCACCGTCACCGATGGACATCTCTACATCCCCCAGGCGGTGCAGAACGGGGCCGGGGTGATCCTGTGCGAACGGTTTCCCGATACCTTGCAGGAGGGAGTGACCTATATTGAAGCAGCCGATACAGCCGTAGCTCTCGGAATTGTTGCATCCCGGTTCCACGACGAACCATCCAGGGCGCTGACGCTGGTGGGGATCACCGGAACGAACGGGAAAACCACGACAGCCACCCTGCTTTACAGACTGATGGAAGCCATGGGAGAAAAAGCCGGGTTGATCTCCACCATCCGGAATATGATCCACACGCAAGCGGATGAAGCAACTCACACCACACCCGATGCCATCCAAATAAACCGGCTGCTGCAAAGAATGGTGGAGACTGGCTGCACCTACTGCTTCATGGAGGTCAGCTCCCATGCGATCGATCAGCAGAGGACAGCAGGGTTGACCTTTGACGGAGGGGTCTTTACAAACATCACCCACGACCATCTTGATTATCACCAATCGTTCGACCGGTACATAAGGGCCAAAAAAGACTTTTTCGATCACCTCCCGCCGGAGGCCTTTGCCTTGGTCAACAAAGACGACAAACATGGGATGGTGATGCTGCAGAATTGTGCCGCAGGGAATTGGAGTTTTGGACTCTCCTCCATGGCCGATTTCCGCTGTAAAGTGATTGAAAACACAGTACAGGGACTTCATCTACAGATTGACCGGCAGGAGGTCTGGTTCAGGCTGATCGGCCGGTTCAACGCCTACAACCTGCTTGCCGTCTATTCAACTGCCATCCTGCTGGGGCTGGACAAAACGGAGGTTCTTACCGCTTTGAGTCAGTTGCAGCCTGTAGAAGGCCGGTTCAACTATGTCATCTCTCCTTCTGGCATCACCGCCATTGTGGATTATGCCCACACACCAGATGCCTTGCAGAATGTATTAGAGACCATCAATGAGATCAGGGAGGGAGGCGGAGAGCTGGTCACGGTGGTGGGGGCCGGTGGCAACCGGGATGCTGCCAAACGACCACTGATGGCTGCCATTGCCGCAGAACTCAGCAACCGGGTAATCCTCACCTCAGACAATCCGAGGTTTGAGGACCCCGAGGTGATCCTGCAGGAGATGAAAAAAGGCATTCCTGCAGAGGAGGAGAGAAACCTGCTGGTGATCACCGACCGGAAAGAGGCGATCAGAACAGCGTGTGCCCTGGCGAAACCCGGAGATTACATCCTGGTGGCCGGGAAAGGGCATGAACCTTATCAGGAGGTAAAAGGCATAAGATATCCATTTGATGATCAAGAAATTATACGTGAGATATTTGGTATTAACGAATCTGTCAATAACCTGTAAGATATGTTGTACTATCTGTTTCATTACCTCGACACTGCCTTCAACTTCCCCGGTGCAGGCGTCTTTCAATATATCTCCTTCCGCGCAGGAGCGGCATTGATCACCTCTCTGTTCATCTCGATGATTATCGGGAAACGACTGATCGGCTACCTGAGGAAGAAACAGGTAGGCGAGGAGATCCGTGAACTTGGGCTGGAGGGGCAAAAGGAGAAACAGGGAACCCCGACAATGGGAGGGTTGATCATCCTTGCTGCAATCCTCATTCCCACCCTCTTGTTTGCCAAGTTGCATAACATTTATATTCTCCTCATCCTCATCGCCACCGTATGGCTGGGGTTGATCGGATTCCTGGATGACTACATCAAGGTATTCAAGAAAGACAAGAAAGGGCTTGCAGGCAAATTCAAGGTGATCGGTCAGATCGGCCTTGGTCTGATCGTGGGCTTCACCATGTATTTCAGCAACGATATCGTGATCCGTGAGAGGGTAACGGAACAGGCGATTGTTAAAACCGACCAGGTCTTTGGAATGGAGACCGAAAGTGAGCAGTCGGGGCTGTTCAACAAGAAGGCAGTAAAATCTACCAAGACCACCATCCCGTTTGTCAAGAACAACGAATTCGATTATGCCTCCATCATCTCCTGGATTGGCCACAATGCAAAGAACTGGACCTGGCTGATCTTTATCCCGCTGGTGATCTTCATCATCATTGCCGTATCGAATGGAGCCAACCTTACCGACGGCCTGGACGGACTGGCAACCGGAACGTCTGCGATCATCGGGGTTACTTTGGGGGTTTTGGCTTATGTATCGGGCAATATCATCTTTGCCAACTATCTGAATATCATGTATATTCCCAATACAGGAGAGTTGGTAGTCTACGTCAGCGCTTTTGTAGGCGCCTGTATCGGATTCCTCTGGTACAACTCCTATCCGGCCCAGGTATTCATGGGAGATACCGGCAGCCTTGCCCTTGGCGGGGTGATCGCGGTGTTTGCCATCATGATCCGGAAGGAGATCATGATCCCCATTTTTTGCGGGATCTTCCTTGCAGAGACCCTTTCGGTCGTCCTGCAGGTGAGCTGGTTCAAATATACCAAACGAAGGTTCGGCACAGGGCAAAGGATATTTAAAATGTCGCCACTGCACCACCATTTTCAGTTGCAGGGATACCACGAATCAAAAATTGTACTCCGCTTCCTCATCGTTGGCATCATGCTGGCGGTATTATCCATCGTAACACTAAAACTCAGATAATCATGACATTAGAAGCACTGGCTTTACAAGGACGGCCCAAAACCTATTCCACACTGGCAGCCTCGGTGACATCGAGAATCATTGAACTCAGGAAAGAGCTGATCAAGGAGTCGCTTGGAAGTTCACAATTTGCCGAACATCAGATGGAGCCGGTCGCCAATATTCATGGGATTGAGTTTGTCAATGATTCACGAGCCTGTTCCATCAATGCCACCTGGTTCACCCTGGAGAGCATTCACCGGCCTGTCATCTGGATTGCCGGGGGAGCAGATCAGAGAAATGACTATGCCACGATCAGGGAGCTTGTAGAGAGAAAAGTGAAGATCATCCTGCTGATCGGGGATTCGAGAACAATACCGGAAACCTTCAGCGGGAGTGATATCCCCATCATCCGGGTGAAAAATATGGCCGAGGCTGTGGATTCGGCCTATTACCTTGCTAAAACCGGTGACTGTGTATTGCTCTCACCCGCCTGCCCGAGTTTTGAGACCTATGAGAATTTTGAAGCCAGAGGAGTTGCCTTTCGGGCAGCCGTTAAAAACCTGTAGTGAAGATGTTGGAATTCATTAAAAATATCAAAGGAGATAAGGTGATCTGGGTTATCGTGCTGATCCTTTCGATCTTTTCCCTGCTTGCCGTTTACAGTTCAACCGGATTGCTGGCTTACAAGAAACAGGGTGGGGATACTGAGCATTACCTTCTACGCCAGTTCTTTATTCTCGGGCTGGGTTTCATCCTGATGTACCTGATGCACCTGGTAAAATACACTTATTATTCAAGGATTGCCCAAATTGGTCTGGTCCTGACCATTCCGTTGCTGCTGGTCACCCTGGTCTCGGGGACCAACCTGAATGAAGTAAACAGATGGCTCACCGTACCCCTTATCAACATTACCTTTCAGAGCTCTGATGTCGCCAAATTGTTCCTGATCATGTATGTTGCCAGGGTGTTGAGCAAAAACCAGGATAAGATCAAGGAGTTCAAGCAGGGATTTCTGCCTGCCATTCTGCCTGTGATCATCATATGTCTGCTGATCCTGCCTGCCAATTTTTCCACGGCTGCGATCCTGTTTGTCACCAGCATTGTGCTGATGTTCATTGGAAGGGTTAACATTAAATACATCCTTGCGTTGGCCGGTGCCGCTATGGCCGGTATCATCCTGCTTATCGGCATCGCCTTTGTGGCGCCAAACCTTCTTCCTAGAAGCACAACCTGGAAAAACCGGATCGAGAATTTCGTTCAAAAAGACAATGCCTCCACGGATGAGACCTACCAGGTGGATCAGGCGAAGATCGCGATCGTTTCCGGGGGCTTGTTAGGGAAGTCACCCGGGAAGAGCACCCAGCGGAATTTCCTGCCTCATCCCTACTCCGATTTCATCTTCGCCATTATCATTGAAGAGTATGGTATTGTTGGCGGTATTGTGGTGATGCTTCTCTACCTCATTCTCTTTTTCCGGGTGATCCGTATTGCCAATAAATGTCCGGGCAACTTCGGTGCCCTGCTCAGTGTCGGGATCGGGTTCAGCCTGGTGTTTCAGGCGCTGATCAACATGGCGGTGGCGGTGAACCTTTTCCCGGTAACCGGACAAACGCTCCCGTTGATCAGCATGGGCGGAACCTCCATCTGGTTCACCTGTATCTCCATCGGGATCATTTTAAGCGTAAGCCGGCGGATCGAAGTGGAGACAATGAACGGAACGGAAATAGACATTTTAAAGGAAAACCAACCATCAGTTGCATAGGTCATGAGCCGGGTTATCATCAGCGGAGGAGGTACAGGCGGGCATATCTACCCGGCGATCGCAATCGCACAGGCGATCCTTCAGCGGGAGCCTGAAGCAGAGATCCTTTTCATCGGAGCGCTGGGAAAACTTGAGATGGAGAAGGTGCCGGCGGCAGGATTCCGCATCGAAGGGCTCCCAGTTGCCGGATTCATCCGCAGGATGACACTGAAAAACCTCTCCTTCCCTTTCAAGTTGATGAAAAGCATGCAACGGGCTAAAAAGATCATCCGTGGGTTTCGTCCCGGTGTGGTGGTCGGTGTTGGCGGATATGCCAGCGGTCCCGCTCTCCGTGTAGCCACCTCCTTGGGCATCCCGGCACTGATCCAGGAGCAGAACTCCTTCCCGGGGGTGACCAACAGGATCCTTGGTAAACGCGTCGACCGGATCTGCGTGGCCTATCCTGGTATGGAACGCTATTTCCCGGAGGATAAGATCCTGCTCACAGGCAATCCGGTACGGGCCGACCTGACCGGACTCCCGGACCACCTCCCGGAAGCCTTTTCCCATTTCGGCCTTGATCCCGCGAAAAAAACCTTGCTGGTACTGGGTGGCAGCGGAGGGGCAAAAACGATCAATGAAAGTATCCTGGCTCTTCTCCTGCAAGGGAATCCGGAAGGGATTCAAGTGCTTTGGCAAACGGGAAAGTACTATTTCGAAGAGGTCCAGCGCCAGCTGACCGATATGCGATACGCGATGCGAGATGCGAGATACGGGATTAGCGATGTGTTGCATGACAAAGAAAGCGAAGCAATGTCATCGCGCATCCCACATCCCGCATCGCGTATCCTGCCTTTCATCGACCGCATGGACTTCGCATACTCCTGCGCCGACCTGGTCGTCTCGAGAGCCGGAGCGATCGTCATCTCTGAGCTATGCCTGGTGGGCAAGCCGGTGATCCTGATCCCCTCCCCCAATGTGGCAGAAGACCACCAGACAAAGAATGCCCTGGCCCTGTCAGATCAACAGGCAGCCATCCTGATCCGGGACCGGGAGGCTCTCTCCCTCCTGCCGGAGAAGATACTGGAGCTGATGGGGGACAGGGAAACGCGAGAAAGGCTAAGTAACCGGATCCGCACTCTTGCCATTCCCGATTCCGCCTCCAGGATTGCGGGTGAAGTTTTCCGTCTGGTTAAAACCAACGTGCGTCTTCATGGATAAGCATACTGTACCATCGGTTTATTTTCTGGGGATCGGAGGCATAGGTATGAGTGCGCTGGCCCGCTATTTCCTTTCGCAGGGAGCAGAGGTTGCCGGTTATGACAAAGCCCCTTCTGCCCTGACTGACCAGCTGGTGAAAGAGGGGATGAAGATCCATTTTATCGAGGACCCGTCCATGATCCCGGATCGGGTGGACCAGGTGATATGGACTCCGGCGGTACCAAAAGAGCACCGGGAATACCGGTATTTTCTTGAGAAAGGCATCCGGGTGAAAAAACGCGCCGAAGTACTCGGTGAGATTGCCTCTGCCTTCCCGACCATCGCGGTGGCCGGAACGCACGGAAAGACCACCACCACCACCATGATCGCACACCTTTTCCGGTCGGCCGGAAGAGCTACGATGGCTTTCCTTGGCGGGATCTCAAAGAATTACCACACGAACTTCATTCAGTCAGCAGAGGGAAAAAGCGAAATAGCGAGAAGCGAAAAGCGAAATTTCGCTACCTCACTAACTCGCCACCTCACGACCTGCATTGTTGAAGCAGATGAGTTTGACCGTTCATTCCTGTTCCTTACTCCCGATATCGCAGTGATTACCTCCATGGATGCCGACCATCTTGATATCTATTCCCACCAGGAGCAACTGAAGCAATCGTTCGGGGAATTCGCCACAAGGATCAGGGGCAACGGTTCTCTGATCCTCAAAGAGGGGGTTGACCCGGTTGGTGAAATCCCCGGCAGGATCCGTGTTTACCGATACAGCCTGAATGGAAACACCGGGTTCCGGGCCGGGGACATCATCGTTCGGGATGGATTGCTGCACTTTGATTTCATCACACCAGACGGGAGGTTTCCCGGGTTTGTATTAGGCATCCCGGGGATGTTCAACCTGGAAAATGCAATCGCCGCCCTGGCTGCCGGCTGGCTCAGCGGAATCCCGGAAACAGATCTGCGTCGTGGCTTGAAAGAGTTCGCGGGAGTGGTTCGACGCTTTGATTTCCGAATCCGTAGAGATGACTTTATTTACATCGACGACTACGCTCATCATCCGGAGGAGTTGCATGCCTGTATCCAGGCGGTCAGGATGCTCTATCCCGGAAAACGGATCACGGGTGTGTTTCAGCCACATCTTTACAGCCGCACACGCGACCTGGCAGAAGACTTCGTCAGGGTGCTGGCCGAGCTCGATTCCCTCATCCTGCTGGAGATCTATCCGGCACGGGAGCAACCCATCAAAGGGGTTGATTCCAGGATGCTTCTTGAACGGGTAGACCTTTCCGACAAGAAATTGTGCTCAAAGGAGGAGATGCTGGATCTCCTTGAAAAAAACCGTCCTGAAGTCCTGCTGACCCTGGGGGCAGGCGATATCGACCAAATGGTGAAGCCGATAACCGATCTGTTTGGAACGCCCGGAAAAAAGCCATCCGCTATCGATAAAAAAGAAAGGAAAGGAGATCTGTGAGACTGAAAAAGAAGATCAAGCGGATTTTCAGCCTCATCCTGTGGGGAACACTGGTCACTGGTGCAGGCATCCTGCTGGGATTTGCCGATTATGAACAAAATGGCATTCTTTGCCGCCATCTTCACTATGATCTTGTTTACGGTAACTCCGATCCGCTAATCACAGAATCCGATGCCGACTCCCTGATTCATTTGGCTGTCGGAAAGGTGGTCGGGAAGCCACTATATCAGATCAATACCGAAAAGATCGAGCAGGTTCTCCGCAATTACCCTTACGTGGACAATGTCCATGTGTATGGCACCTCCGACGGGGATATCTTCATCACCATTCAGCAGCGCGAACCAGTGATCCGGATCATCACCGAAAAAAGCCAGAGCTATTTTATCGGAAAAAAAGGGGTGTTACTCCCCTTTCACCCTGAATTTCCTGTCAGAGTGATGGTGGCTACAGGGAACATCCCCGACAGTTTGTTTTCCTTGCCGGCCGAGAAGTACAACAAACAAAAGAGATTCACCATTGTCCAACGCTCCTCATTGCTTACCGACCTCTATAGGATCGCACTGTTTATCAGCAGTGACCCCTTCCTGAACGCCCAGATCGTTCAGGTGGATGTGACCCCGGAGGGGGAATACGAGCTGATCCCGAAGGTGGGGGATCATCTGATCCTTATCGGAAATGCAGAGGATCTGGAAGACAAGTTCTCCCGGCTGATGGTTTTCTATCGGCAGGGGCTGAATCAAATCGGCTGGAATAAATATAACATCATCAATATTAAATATAAGAATCAGGTTGTCTGTTCAAAATCATCAATCATATGAAAAACTCAGGAATCATCGTCGGACTTGATATCGGAACGACCAAGATCGCTGTCATCGTCGGCCGAAAAAACGAATTTGGGAAATTGGAAATCATCGGATACGGGAAAGTCCCTTCGATCGGGGTTAAACGGGGGGTGGTCTCCAATATCGAAAATACCGTACAATCCATCAAAGAAGCCGTAACAGAAGCCTCCCGGAAAGCGGGTGTTGAGATCCAGTATGTCAACGTCGGTATTGCCGGCCAGCACATCAAGAGCCTTCAGCACCGGGGGAGTATGATCCGGACCCAGACGGACACGGAGATCAGCCAGCAGGATATCGACAACCTCTGCAACAGCATGTACAACCTGAATATGAGCCCGGGGGAAGAGATCCTCGAGGTGATCCCGCAGGAGTTCAGTGTCGATGGCGAACATGGCATTCGTCAGCCCAAAGGGATGATTGGCAGTTCGCTCGATGCCAATTTCCATATCATCATCGGACAGACAGCCGCGGCAAAGAACATCTATAAATGCGTCCGTCGCGCCGATCTCGAAGTGGTGGAACTGATCCTGGAACCGATCGCCTCCGCAGATGCCGTACTGAGTGAAGAGGAGAAGGAGGCCGGAGTGGTGCTGGTGGATATCGGGGGTGGCACCTCCGACATAGCGATCTTCCATGAAGGAATCATACGGCATACCTCCGTAATCCCGCTTGGAGGTGAGATAGTAACAGATGATATCAAGGAGGGATGCTCGATCATCAAAAAGCATGCAGAGGAGTTGAAGATCAAATTCGGGTCGGCTCTGGCCAGTGAAAACAAAGACGAAGAGATCGTGGCGATCCCCGGATTGCGCGGACGTCCTCCCAAAGAGATCAGCCTGCGGAACCTGGCCAACATCATCCAGGCAAGGATGGAGGAGATCATCGAGCATATCTATTATGAGATAAAAAGCTCGGGGTATGAGAAAAAACTGATCGGCGGGATCGTGCTCACCGGGGGTGGCGCCCAGATGAAGCATATCGCCCAGCTCACTGAGTTTACCACCGGGCTTGACACACGGATCGGATACCCGAATGAACACCTGGCCAACAATGTCCCACCCGAGATGGCCAGTCCCATGTATGCCACCAGTATCGGACTGGTCCTCATCGGGGCAGAGCGGTATGAGCGGGAGTACCTGAAGATGAAAGAACTTGAGCCGGAGGAGGTTCCGGTCGAGGAAACATCGAAAAAGAAGAAACCAAAGGAGAAGAAGGTGAAGGATAAAACCCGTGAAGGGAAGAAATTCACGGAGATTTTCCTGGAACGGATCCGGAACTGGTTCGAGGAGGAAAATGAATGAAAGCCGCTATTAACAACCACTTTGTTAATAAATTTCAAGAGTCTGTAAAATCCAGGGCATCAAACAACCTAATTTTATTCAACCGAAATAATCTATCCCATGCCAGCTATGTTAAAATTTGACCTGCCGAAGAATCCATCGAATATCATCAAAGTGATTGGCGTAGGAGGCGGCGGAAGCAATGCTGTCACGCACATGTTCAGCCAGGGCATCAAGGGTGTTGACTTCATCATCTGCAACACCGATTCCCAGGCCATGGAATCCAGTCAGGTACCGATGAAGATCCAGCTGGGGACCAACCTCACATCCGGATTAGGTGCCGGTGCGGTGCCGTCCGTTGGACGAAATGCCGCGTTAGAGGACGCTGATTACATCCGCGAAGTACTGAACGACGGAACCAAAATGCTGTTCGTTACGGCAGGACTCGGAGGCGGCACAGGAACGGGGGCAGCCCCCGTCATTGCGCAGATCTCAAAAGAGCTGGGGATCCTCACGGTTGGGATTGTCACGCTTCCTTTTGCCTTTGAAGGACGGAAACGGAAACTGCATGCTGACGACGGGATCAAGCAACTGAAGGAACAGGTGGATGCTCTCTTGATCATCAGCAACGATAAGCTGCGTGAGCTTTACGGGAACCTGAAACTCTCGGAAGCATTCGGGCAGGCCGACAACATCCTGACCACGGCAGCCAGGGGGATTGCAGAGATCATAACTGTCACGGGATATATCAACGTGGATTTCGAAGATGTCAAAACCGTGATGAAAGATAGCGGTGTGGCCATCATGGGAACCGGTATTGCCTCCGGACCAAACCGGGCCCAGCAAGCCGTTGAAGAGGCGATCAGCTCACCGCTGCTGAACAACAACGACATTGAGGGCGCCAACAACCTTCTGCTCTATCTGGCTTCAGGAAAGGAGGAGATCACCATGGATGAGGTGACCGAGATCACAGACTATATCCAGGAAAAGACGAAATCCTCCACCGAAGTGATCTGGGGAAATGGGTTTGACGAAAAACTGGGAGACCAGATCAGCGTTACCATCATTGCTACCGGGTTTGATGAGGAACACCGGCGCCAGGGAGAACCTTCCAAAAAAGATGTGGTGATTCGCGACCTTTATGAGTCCGAAAAATCAGCTCCAAAGATAGAGACCCGGATCGAAATGCCCGCTCCTCAGCCCGAACCAGAGAACCCCGTCGTGACAGAAGCGGTCATGGAAGAGAATATGGTGGAGGAGCCGTTGATGGAAGAAGAAACTTATAGCGTGGATGAAAGCCAGGAGGCACCGGAGATGATTGCACCCGCTAACGAGATCATTCAGGATGTGACCGAACCGGAAGAAGAAAATCCAGTGATCCATGAGGTCTTCCATGAGGAAGAGTCAGTACAGCTCCCCCTGATGCGGTTTGAAAACCGGATGGAAGAAGAGGAGGTCTTTGCCGGAGAGGAGGAGCAGTACATTGCTCAGCGCGAGATCGTCTTTGACCTGGATCTTCACCAGAATGATAGTTCTGGAGAAGAGAAGGTCTTTATGGCTGACAGGCAGCCGGAAACCATCATTTCCAAGACATCCATTCAACCGGAGACTCCACGGATCTCTCCCGCTCCGGGATCGGGGAATGATTCCCAGGAATTCAACCGGATGGGAAACGACCGGATCCAGAAACTGAAAGCACTGAGCGAAAAACTGAAGAACCACACACCGATAGAAAACAATCTCTACGAACTGGAAAGTGTCCCGGCTTACAAACGCCGGAATATTGACCTTCCGGATGTAACCCCCTCTTCTGAATCACAGATACATGGACTAAGCCTGAACGAAGATAGCGAAAAAGGGCTGGAGATCCGGAGTGAGAACTCCTTCCTCCATAAAAATGTAGACTGATCGCCATGAAACTTCCTCGATCCTATTACAATTGGACCTCTTTCATCGGGACACTGATCGCAGGGTTTTCCCTGATGCTGATCCTGTTGTTCTTTGTCATTGCCACCCTTTTCCATCAGGGTGGGTCCTACCTCGGGTTGTTCATCTATATCGCTCTCCCTGCGTTGATGATCATAGGGCTCCTCCTGATTCCCATCGGGATGATCGGGAATATCCGGAAGAAAACAGACCCGGAGGATTATCAGAAGCGAAGGAAACCCACCATTGACCTCAATGATAAGCGACACCAGAATGCTTTCGTGATCTTTATTATCGGCACGATCGCCTTTCTCTTTCTGACCAGTATCGGCAGCTATGAGGCCTTCCACTACACCGAATCTGTCTCCTTTTGCGGGACCCTCTGTCATCAGGTCATGGAACCCGAGTATGTCACCTATCAGCATTCCGCCCACGCCAATGTACCCTGCGTGGAGTGTCACGTTGGTGAAGGAGCCAACTGGTATGTCAGGTCAAAGATCTCAGGTTTGTACCAGGTCTATGCCGTCCTCTTCGATGTTTACCCGACACCCATTGAAACCCCGGTAGCTAACCTGCGTCCGGCCCGGGAAACCTGCGAGCGATGCCACTGGCCCGACAAGTTTTATGCCCGTAAGCTGATCGTCGAGAAAACGTTCCTGGCAGATGACACCAATACCGAATGGGATATCGTAATGGAGATGAAGACCGGTCCGTTGTACAAGGCGCTGGGGCTGAAAGAGGGAATCCATTGGCACATCAATCCATCAGTGAAGATTGAATATATCTCCGATGACAATTCCCGGGAGACCATTCCCTGGGTCAGGTTCACCAATATGCAAACCGGGGAGATAACCGTCTATACCGATGAGGAGAATCCCCTGAGTGACAGTTTGCTCGCCGTGCTTCCCGTCAGGATAATGGATTGCATCGATTGTCATAACCGCCCGTCGCATGCCTATAAATCCCCGCCGGTATATATCGATAATGCCATGATCTCAGGCGCGATCCCGAATGACATCCCACAGATCAAATACATTGCCATGGAGGCGCTCAAGGATCCCTTTACCAATAAGGATAGTGCTTTCATGTATATCGACAGCGTGGTCACCAGTTTCTATCAATCCGATTATCCCGACTATTGGGCCGAAAATCAGGATAAAATCACCAAAGCCGTTGCCGGGATCCAGGAAGCGTTCAACCTCAATGCCTTCCCGTTCATGAAGGTCTCCTATACCGCCTATCCCGATCACATTGGGCATATGGAGACCAACGGATGCTTCCGGTGCCATTCCGACACCCACACCAGCAGCGACGGAAAGACTATCTCTAAAGACTGCAACCTCTGTCATACCATCCTGGCTCAAGGCATTCCCGGACAAATGACGACCACTTCGGTATTTGACACACTGGAGTTTCAGCATCCTGTTCCCTTGAGGAACGATGTATGGAAAGTGGCTTTCTGTTCAGAGTGCCATAGCAACCTCTTCCAGTAACCGCTACGTTAGCCTGCGGTGAATTATTTTTTCCAGGATCCTGAAGGGGATAAAGGCCGATAAACGTAACTTCAGGTCATTGTTGATGCGGTAGACCGATGCCGGATGCCGGATGCCGGATATGCGGTAAATGAAGGCTGCAACCTTCTCAGGAGCGACTACACGACCTACTTCGCCCGGCACGGAATCAGCGAACGTTTCAAACGCTTTTGCCACGGCTGGATCAGATACCGTCCCGATGTCTCGGGATCTCCGCAGCGCTTCGAGATGCCGGATGCAGGATAAATTTTTTATGAAAGCCGTATCGATTGCACCGGGCCGGACAATCACCACATCGATCCCCTTGAATTTTAGCTCCTGCCTTAATGACAGGGAATAGGACTCCACCGCTCTTTTGGTCAGCGGATAGGGCATAAAAGGTAAGGCAAGATGGTGACTCTCGCTCCCGATCTGAATGATCCTTCCTCCCGGGGCATTCAGGATCGGAAGAAACACCTGGTTGACCCGGTAGGCGCCAAAGAGGTTGATCTCGAAGATCTCCCGGAAAGTATCCGCAGGCGCTTCCGAGAAAGGGATATACCGGTCGATCCCGGCGTTGTTGATGATCAGGTCCAACGGGGATCCGGCTTGTTCCAGTTCAGTGAAAACAGACGAAACCGATGCATCCGAAGTGACATCCATCAGCCTGATGGTGATCCCTTCCAACCCGGTCAGCTTTCCGAGCCCTTCCTGATCAATATCCGTAGCTGTCACCCGCCATCCCTGCCGGGCAAAGTGCAGGGCCGTTGCTTTACCAAGACCGTTGGCGGCGCCTGTGATCAGGAGGTGACGGGGTGAATTATTGTCCATTATTTTTACATAGCTGTCCATTTTTTTGACATTTACCCCCCCCCCGTCGTATCTATCTGTTTTTAAATGACATACGTTTTGGTATCATTTTTGTTAAATGACAAATTCAGGAGATAAAAAACCTCCTTTTCAATTCAAAAGCAATACAAGTCTACCATAACTCAAATCACCAATGAAAGAAAGGAGGTTTTGGCAAAGATAAAAAGATAAGATGATAATTAAAAGAATTCGATGTTTTGTTTGGCCACCCTGATGTTTTGCCGGCCTGAAGGAGTTCCATCCAAACCAGGTTCCTATTAAAACAGAAACTTATGAAATCTTTACCGTATATTGTAACCCGTTCGCTTATCGCTTATTCTCTGTTCTTTTTAATTATTCCCACCGGAGTTACTCAAACCCAGGACAGCTATTTCGATGCCGTTCAACAATGGGAAACTTATTATGATCAACATTCAGATCTGAAAGATCCTCCTTCGCATGAATATAAAATCTATATGCGATGGAAGTCATTCTGGGATAACAGAATTTATTGCTCTGATAGTACTATTTCCGGCACAAAGCATGTCATACAGAATGCTATGAAATTTTACCTTGACAACCTGGATTATTATAGCGATGCATCTGGAGTAGGCGCCGATTGGCATCAGGTTGGTCCATATTACGATACGAATCAGCAAAATGGTTTGGTATCTGCAATTTGGGTCGATACGATTGGTGATCCTTCATTCCAAACGATCTATATAGGCACCAATTCTTCTGGTATTTGGAAAACAACAAATGGAGGATCCGATTGGATAAACCTAACAGATAGATATGGATTAAATTTATTGGGAGTAAGTGACATTGTTGGTGATCCTAATAATGCAAATACTCTATATGCCTCAAGCGGAGGTGAAAACTATGGCCGAAGTTTTTCTTATAGTATGGGAATACTTCGAACAGAAGATGGCGGTGATACCTGGGATATAATTTATGGGTTGGATCCCGCTCAACAAATAAGTGTAAACTGCTTATTAATAGATCCTTATAATACAAATATATTATATGCAGGAATTAAAGATCAACTAGTTAGATTTACAAAAACAGGGACAGACTGGATACCTTCCATTATTGCCACAATACCGCAAGATAGTGGTTGGGTACCAGGGAATATAAGAAAAATAAGGGACATAGAAATGAAACCGGGAGCGCCGGATACTCTTTACATTGCAACTGATAATAAACATTGGAAAGGAACAAGAAAGGCTGTAATCTATCGTATTATCAGAGCAAATACCTCCACACCAGACACTCAACGAATTGATCAATCGTTACCGGCAGATGGGGCCCTCCTCCACAGTGAGCGGTTTGAATTGGCAGTGACACCACAGTATCCAAACTGGCTATATGCACAGGCTTCCTATTACCCAAATAATATTGATTCGATACTTATTGATACTGTTTATAAGCATGGGCCATATTTTGCAATCTGGAGATCCAAAGACAATGGAGTTACATGGGAGAAAAAGTACCAGGAATTTGTTAATACTTACTATACTACCAATCTAATGGGTTGTGGACGTGTTGAATATTTTAAAAATGAACTTATTCTTAATCCGAAAGATACATCCGTGTTTTATGTATGTGGAAATCAAATGACACGTGTGGACGATTGGCAGAATACCTATACGACAGAATATCATATGAATGGAAGTAGTGGATGTCACCCGGATATAAGAGATGCTATGTTGGTGTCTTCCACTATGGGTGATCATGGCGAAAATGATAAAATTTTTGTTGGAAATGACGGAGGCATATCGAAGACTCTTGACGGTAATGAGAGTTGGATCAATATTAATGGGGATCATCTGATATTGACAGATTTTTATAGTATAGGCGGTGTGGAAGCATTAGAAGAAAATATATGGGGAGGAACGATAGATAACGGATTTTTTATGTTTGATGGGACTGACTGGATAAATGCTACAGGAAACGGCGAATCAACTCAAACACGAGTTGATGCACAATCACCTCAATATGTTTATTCACAAAGTCTTATGTCGGGTGATGTTACATATAGATCATTTGATTCGGGCAATTCTTTTTCCGGATATCTTTCGACACCGCAACAAACAGGTGATGCTAATCGCGGGTTAGATCTTAATCCACTTAATCAGAAATCTTTATATACCGGTGCTTATGATATTTTTAAGACAATTTCTGTTAGAGATCCAACTCAAGATACTGTCGTAAAAATCCGAGTACATATAGGTGGGGACTACGCTGCTATTGATTCCGGACAAAGGATCATTAGCATTGCTGTTTCAAACATAGATACAAACATATTATATATTGCATATGCGGGACCTCATGATGGTCAAGATTTACGTAAACATAAATTATTAAAAACAGTAAATGAAGGCCAAACATTTATAGATCTCCTAAACTCAGGTTACAATGATACATTAATGACGGCTTTAGAACATTTAGGGATTACCGATATTTGTCTCTCCCCTTACGATTCGAATAAAATCTGGGTATCACTTGGTGGATTTGACAGCAATCCTGCTCCCCCATCAGATGTAACAAAACGGGTATTTTACTCCAACGATGCTGGAAACTCATTCAGCGATATTTCACAAGGACTTCCAAATTTTCCGGTAAATTGCATCACCTATTGGGTAGGTGGGAACGACAGGTTGTTCGCGGGTACTGATATTGGTGTTTACTACCGGGATGCATTTATGGACCATTGGGTTCCTTTTAATGCAGAGATGCCTAAAGCGATAGTCACTGAGATTGTTGTTCTTCCAAACTATGAAATCATCAGGGCAAGCACTTATGGCAGAGGTATCTACGAATCAACTCTTACCTGCGCCTTTGTGTCCGACACACTCTTTATTACATCCGATACTAACTGGACTCAACCATTTACAGCCGATAGAAGTATTCTGGTGAAATCCCCTGCTGTCCTGACAATTCAGACAACAGTTAGATTTCCGCCCGAAGCCAAAATTATGGTCGAACAAGGAGGTACTTTGATTGTGGATGGTGGAACTTTGACCAATGCATGTTTCAATATGTGGCAGGGGATTGAGGTGTGGGGGCACAGCAACCTGTCTCAGTCTCCTACATCGAACCAGGGTTTGGTCTCAATCCGGGGAAATTCTGTCATTGAGAATGCTCGTTTCGGTGTATCCACCGGCGCAACCGATAGTGAAGGAAACATAATTTGGAGCACTGTTGGTGGAATCGTCAGAGGATACTATTCCACATTCAAGAATAACTATAAGGATATCCAGATTATGCCTTATTCCTATACAAATGCAAGCCGGTTTCAAAATGTAGTGTTTGAAACCACCGGAAATCTTATTGATGGAAGAAGTTATCCTTCTGATCATGTCAGTCTCTGTGGTGTTCATGGAGTATCATTTTGGGGATGTACATTCAGAAATACAACTCCATTAAATATTTCCGAACCGATTTATTTTCGTGGCAATGGAATTAGGAGCATCAATGCCGGATATACAGTGACCGGTTTATGTATTAGTCAAGAGCAGCCTTGTACCAATCTGCTTCGAGGATTCTTTTCTAACCTGAATTATGGAATCCTAACTTATAATTCGCAACCTGCAAATGCAATTAAAATAGAACTATCCGATTTCCTGGATAATCGTAGGAGTATTTATCTTGGGAATGCTGATTATGCTACTGTTATCTCAAATAGCTTTACCATACCTGTTTGGTCAGACTTTGATACATGCTATGGTTTATATTTGGGATCGTGCACAGGGTACCATGTGGAAGGAAATGAATTTGAAGCGCCCGGGAACTCCTTATTCCAGCCAGGTCCCTTCACTCCACCTATTAGAGAAATCGGACTTATCGTTGACAATTCCGGTGGACAGCCCAATGAAATCTACCGGAACTACTTTGAAAACCTGGATATCGCTATCAATGCCCAAGGGGTAAACCGATACGACGACGGATCGGCCATCGATCCTGGAAGCAATGAAGACGGGCCGCCGGCAAACTATACCGGACTGGTACTCAAATGCAACATCTACCACGACAACTCTTTCGATGAGGTGATCACCCGCGAAAATCCTACCGGTACCGAGGGTATCGCCCGCGACCAGGGGAGTCCAAGTCCGGCCACCAAGGAAGATCTTGCCGGCAATACCTTCTCTCCCTATCACGAAACAGCCCAGATAGCGGAGACCGACATCAAAAACGAGGGGAATTTCGTGTTCTATTATCATCATATACAAGCAGGTGGTTATAATCCGCCTCGTGTGGAACCAGATTTCTATACAACAAGTTTAGTTGATCCGGACCAAAAAGGGTATGGTTTTGATTCGGCTTGCTGTCCCTCCAGGCTTGAATCCGGGGGATCGCAGGAGGAGATGAAAGAGGCTATGGCTGGTGAAACAGAAAGTGTGGATTTGTTATTAGCGGAGTACGTATCGCTAGTTGATGGTGGGAATACGGAAGCGCTGAATGAGGATGTGTTTTTCAGTATACCCCCTGAGGCCATACCATTGCACCAGGATTTGCTCGGCGAATCTCCCTATCTTTCTGATACTGTCATGAAATCGGCCATTGCCAAAGAGGAGGTATTGCCCAATGCCATGATCCGGGATATCCTTGTGGCAAATCCTCAATCGGCAAAGTCAAATGCCATTTTGGATGAGTTGAATAACCGATTTGTACAAATGCCCGAACCGATGATGGATGAGATCCTTGCCGGACAAACCCAGATATCGGCAAAGGAAACCCTTGAAGGTGAAATCGCATTCCACAAAGCAAAACGGCAGGATCTCTTTTATCAACTGGTAAGATCATACAGAGCCGACACCATAAATCCGGCATCCCGTGATAGCCTGATTGCACTGCTTCAAAGGGAATCCTCATTGAAAGCAAAGTATTTGCTTGCCTTTGAATATCTTGAAAACGGCGACACCTCGCTTGTTGCCAATACACTAAATGCCATTCCGGCTACTTTCACTTTATCGAATACTCAGGAACAGGTATATGATGATTACCTGGATTATTTTGGGATTTTGACTTCATTGAAAACAGAAGGAAAGTCAATTCTTGAACTCAGTTCCGATCAACTCACAGTATTGCAAAACCTCACTGCCGCAGGACGGGAGCCGGTCGGTTCCTTTGCCCGGAATATAGTTTTGGCCAATCAACTGACGGAGTATTATGAACCGATTCTACTGCCCGATATGTCTAACCCGGCTCCTTCAAAACCAAACGTTAAGCCGGATCAGATAACCCCGGAGGAGTATTTCAAGGTATACCCCAATCCGGCCAAACATTATGCGATCATCGAATACAGCCTTAAAGATTACCAGAACTCCTCTAATCAGGTTATCTTTGTCATTACCAATCATGAAGGAAAAGTGATGGAAAGGATTATGGTTCAAAAACAACAGGATCAGTTTGTGCTGAATACCACTTCCTATGTGCCGGGCAATTTTGTATGCACCTTAATTATTGGTGGGAAAATCCTGCAGAGTCAGAAGTTTGTCATCATCAGATAACGGATTATGATATCATCACGTTTTTATATCGTTTATCTGATCCTATTCAATTGCTGCACAGCATACCCCCAGGACTGGCCCAAGATCATTCAGGAACCAGGTCCTGGGGCTTATGCTCGTTGGCTTATAGAGGCCTATGATAATGGCTACTTTATTATTGGGCCTAAAAGTACCTATAAGTACAGTTGGATAATTAAAACAGATATCAATGGCGAAATATTGTGGGATAAAAAAGTAGGGGATGGCCAATATCAATCCATTCTTGGTGGTATCGATCAAACGTTGGATGGTGGATTTGTGGTAACCGGTCAGAGCAATAAATACGATTCCTGGGGGGATCCGGTGATCATGAAGTTTTCTGCATGTGGAGAAGTTGAATGGTGTACAGTAATCAACACGCCTGGCGATGGGGATTATGCATGGCAGGTAAGATCTACATACGATAGTTGTTACCTCATGCTTACATTGTACTCCGATCCTAATCCCAAATACAGGATCCAGTTGTTTAAATTTGACCGGACCGGGGAGTTGATCTGGAGGCAGAATTATCCACCCGATAGTTTGCTGTTTGCAGAGAATAGCAAGAATCTTGTCGTAGATAGCAATTACTACCTGATTTCGGCAAGTTGTTATTATCCGGAACCCGGCGGAACAGGTGGTTATGAAAGACCCTACTACATCAAAACGGATACGGCGGGGAATGTAATCTGGAAATTGATCTATGGAAGTGGAAATGGGTTTCATGGATTTCCGTTTTTTCAACCTCAAAAAAGTCTGACAAATTTCTTTTATGATGTTGGTTGGCATAGCAACTATTGCGATACTCCCGCTCTATGGAAATTTTCAGAAGAAGGGGAAGAACTGTATTTTCAGGATCTATACCCTGAAGCCTGTCCTGGTGGTAATAGCGCTTTAAATATTCTTAATGACTCAACATTCGTAATCGGAGTTGCGGGTACCGTTTCCGATACTTTTTATATGAAAGTGATAAAAATAGATACCTTAGGGAATGAGAAGCAAGCTCATTATTTTACAGAAAGTTGGATGGAAGGAACAAATTATTCTATAAAAGGTTATGATAACAAATTTGTATTTCTATCAAATAAAAGTCTAAAGATTTACTTTTACAAACTCAACTCCGATCTTGAATATGACAGCCTGTACATGATTCCCCGTACCTACGACAGCCTCTGCCCGTATCCCATTGTATCGGATACGGTGGATCCCGATTGCGGGTTGATTGTAAGCATTGAGGACCCAGAGCAAAATCCTGAAGCATATCGTCTCAAAGTCTATCCCAATCCGGCTTCCGGTAGGCTAACCATTGAAATCCCTGAATTTCTGGAGAAGCAAACCGGTCCGGCTGATTTTCAGGTTTCCACCGTCTATCACCAATGGGGCACTGCCACCCTGGAGGCCTGGGACCTGTTTGGAAAGAAGCTGTTGGAAAAAAATATTGAGCAGGGCTCAGCCCCGGTGGAACTGGACATCAGCCAATGGCAGGCCGGGATGGTGGTGTTCAGATTGGTTTATCGCGGGGAGACAGTGGCGACGGAGAAAGTGGTGGTGGAATGAGGGTAGAGGGTAGCCGCAACTACTTTGAAAACCTGGATATTGCTATCAATGCCCAAGGGGTAAACCGATACGACGACGGATGGGCCATCGATCCGGGAAGCAATGAAGACGGTCCTCCGGCAAACTACACCGGACTGGTGCTCAAATGCAACATCTACCACGACAACTCTTTCGATGAGGTGATCACCCGCGAAAATCCTACCGGTACCGAGGGGATTGCCCGCGACCAGGGGAATCCCTCTCCATCATCAGATCAGGACCTGGCCGGAAATCTCTTTTCTCCTTACCACGAAACCGCCGCTATTCCGGAATCGGATATCTATAACGAAGGGAATCATATGGCGTATTATCATCATATTCAGCAGTATGGACAAGATAAGCCCCGGACTCGCCCAGATTTCCATACACCGGTTTTGGTGCAGCCAGATCAGATACAAATTGATTTCGATACCTTAACCTGTTGCCCATCCAGACTGAGCTCCGGGAGTTCGGAGGAGGAACTGGCCGAGAATATGGCAGCTGAAGCCGATTCAACCGAAGCCTTATCCGCCGAATACACAGCCTTGGTTGACGGAGGGGATACCGAAGAGATGAACGAAGAGATCCTGTTCAGCATCCCCCAGGAAGCCCTTTCATTGCAGCAACAATTGCTGGGGGAATCGCCCTATCTGTCCGATACCGTAATGCAATCGGCAGTTGCCAAAGAGGAGGTATTGCCCAATGCCATGATCCGCGACATCCTGGTGGCCAATCCGCAATCGGCTAAATCAACCCGTGTCATGGAGGAACTTGGCAACCGGTTTGTTCCCATGCCCGAACCCATGATGGAGGAGATCCTGGAGGGACAAACCACCATCTCAGATAAGGAAGTCCTGGAAGGCAGGATAGCATGGCACCATGCGACCCGTACACAGCTCTTTTATGAACGGATGCGACGGTACAAGGCAGATACCCTGAACCCGGAAGCCAGTTTCAGCAACCTGGTCGCCTTACTGCAACAGGAATCCACCCTGCCCTCCAGGTATCAACTGGCCTTTGAATACCTGGCCAAAGGAGATACTACGTTGGCCTTATCAACGCTTGATGCCATCCCTTCAGCCTTTACCCTCTCAGCCGGTCAGCAAACCGAGTATGAGGGATACCAGGATCTGATGGATCTGTATATTGATCTTCACCGGGAGGGGAAAAGCATCCTGGAACTCTCTTCTCAGCAGGTGGCAACCTTGGAAACACTGACTGCGACCCAGTCCGAGCCCCTTTCCGCCCTGGCCCGGAATGCCTTGCGGGCCAATGGAACGCTGGACTACTACGAACCGATCCTGCTGCCCGATCTCACCAAATCGGCTCCTCAAAAACCGGAAACCAAAACCGGCAAGATCAATACGACATCGTATTTTACCCTCTTCCCCAATCCGGCCAACGATTACCTGATCCTGGAATATTCGATACCGGGCGCGGAAAATTCAGGAAATCAGGCTATCTTTGTGATAACTTCGGCCGAAGGGAAACAGATCAAAACGATTACCGTGCACCCGGGGCAAAACCAACTGCTGGTACCCATTACCGGACTAAAAGCTGGACAATACCTGTGTACCCTGAAGCAACAAGGGAACCCGCTGCAGAGTGAAAAGTTCATCATCATCCGTTAACCCTATGAGTAGGTTGAAACATCTTTTATTGCTTCTTTCGCTGACAACCTGCATGGAAGTATATCCCCAGGACTGGCCCAGGATCATTCAGGAGCCCGGTCCTGGGGCTTATGCCCGCTGGATGATTGAAGCATATGACCATGGATACTTCATCATCGGACCAAAGGCCACTTACAAGTATACCTGGATTATAAAGACGGATATCAACGGAGATATCCTTTGGGATAAAAAGGTTGGAAATGGACAATACATGAGTATTATGGGTGGTATTGATCAGGCGCCTGACGGAGGATTTGTTGCAGCCGGTCAGAGTAACAAATACGATTCCTGGGGAGATCCGGTGATCATGAAATTTTCTCCCTGCGGGGAGGTGGAATGGTGTACAGTAATCCATACTCCTGGGATTGGTGATTATGCCTGGCAGGTACGATCAACATATGACAATTCGTATTTGATGCTGGCCCGATATTCCGACCCTAATCCTTATAACCGGATTCAACTATTCAAATTTGACCAATCCGGCGAGTTGATCTGGCGACAGAATTATCCTCCAGATAGTACCGTGTTCGGGGAAGACAGTAAAAATCTGTTTATTGATAGCAGCTATTACATTTTATCGGCAAGCTGTTATTATCTAGAACCGGGTGGTACCGGTGGTTATGAACGGCCCTATTACATTAAAACCGACACGGCCGGAAATGTGATCTGGCGATTAGTATATGGGGCCAATAATGGATTTCACGGGTTTCCTTATTTCGCACCGCAAAAGAGCATATCCGGGTTTTTCTATGACATTGGCTGGCACAGCAACTATTGTGACACACCGGCTCTGTGGAAGTTTTCAGAATCAGGGGAAGAGTTGTATTATCAAGACCTTTACCCCGAAGCGTGTCCGGGAGGGAATGGGTCTCTTCATTTTCTTGATGATACCACACTGATAGCCTTTGTTGGCGGAACCGTAAACAATGATTTTTTTTGTAAATGGATCAAGGTTGATACATTAGGACTTGAACAACAAGCCAGGTACTATTCTGAGGGATGGATTAAAGGAGGAGGTATGGCTGTCATTGGCCTAGACCGAAAAATAGCCAGCCTATCAAAGATATCCAGTACAATCTATTTTTATAAAATCAATGACAACCTCGAATTCGACAGCCTGTATACCATGCCGCGTTCCTACGACAGTCTCTGTCCCTATCCCATTGTTTCAGATACCGTGAATCCCGATTGCGGGTTAATCGTCAGCATACAGGATCCGGAAATAGAACCCGAAGCCTATCGGATGAAGATCTATCCCAATCCGGCTTCCGGTAAGCTAACCATTGAGGTGCCGGAATTGCTGGTCAAGTGGTCGGGCGGACAAGCGGACAGGCGGACGGGCGGAAAGACACCCTCCCCGGGTGGGGAGGGCTGGGGAGGGGCTGATGCTGATTTTCAGGTTTCCACCGTCTATCACCAATGGGGTTCGGCAACCCTGGAAGCCTGGGACCTGTTTGGCAAGAAGCTGCTGGAAAGACAGGTTACCCAGGGATCAGCCCCGGTGGAACTGGATATCAGCCACTGGCCGGCCGGGATAGTAGTGTTCAGACTGGTATACCGGGGGGAGACGGTGGCGACGGAGAAGGTGGTAATCAGGTAATGGTAACCAGACCTTCCAGGTTTTCAAAACCTGGAAGGTCTTAATAGAGAGTACAATGATCGAAAAACTCATCGTAATCCGCCTTTTCTGTTAACTATCTAACCTCATCCCTGGTCACTCATCTTGCCCAGTATACCCTGGCACATGGTCCTGATACCGGGGAATTGTACCTCACCGGTTTGGATTTTTATTCTCGATATCATATTCTTCATTCGGTTGATTACGGGCAAACCTTTACCTTGCAATATCTAACTGATACGATTTATAATGGATGGGATCATTTTTCATTCGTCGCCGGAAGAAAGCCGGGGACATTTTATATCCTGAAGCACTATTTAGCTCCCACGGTCCCGCTGCATACAATTATGGAGATCCATTACAGCCAGGATTACGGGGAAACCTATACTATATATTATCACGAACTCGACAGCACCTA
>Ga0172367_10001652_pt1 | contig 31757 bp, 27 predicted proteins | sample Lak10m_FD_114542 | JGI IMG/M metagenome (GOLD analysis project Ga0172367, IMG submission 114542) | Freshwater microbial communities from Kabuno Bay, South-Kivu, Congo - kab_022012_10m | ecosystem: Environmental > Aquatic > Freshwater > Lake | place: Democratic Republic of the Congo: South-Kivu...
CCCCTTTTTTGTTTCCTCGCGGGAGGCCCCCGATCCACGGGGCTTCCTGAAGCCTTCCCTCTTCGTTTCGTCGATTCCGTAGGGATCCCCCGACTCCTCGTGGAGGTGGAAGGTGTCCCCCAGAGCGAGGGCGTCGAAAGACGTCCGCTCAGAGTTCTTCGGCGGATCTCCTTCCGGGGTCGCAAAGTTGTTGACCACTTTCAAAAGATACGCTGAACTCAGCGCTGTTTGCCTCTCCTCAACCCGTTACCATGTCCACCCCCTCCGGTTCCACACGCAAGCCAGTCACCCTCATCACGGGAGGTGCGGGTTTTCTCGGTTCCCATCTTGGCGACCGGCTTCTTTCCGAGGGGCATCAGGTCGTGGCGATCGACAACCTGCTCACCGGTTCCCTCGATAACATCGCCCATCACTCCGGGAACCCCGATTTCCGCTTCATCGAGCACGATGTGACCCGCTTCATTGAGTTCGAAGGGGAAGTCGATTTTATCTTTCATTTTGCGTCCCCGGCGAGTCCCTTTGACTACCTCGAGTTGCCCATTCAAACTCTGAAGGTGGGTTCGCTTGGCACGCACAACGCGCTCGGGCTCGCTCGAGCCAAGGGCGCGACCTTTCTCCTTGCCTCGACTTCCGAGGTCTACGGAGACCCTCTTGTCCACCCTCAGCGCGAGGATTATTGGGGAAACGTCAACCCCATCGGTCCCCGCGGGGTCTACGATGAGGCGAAACGCTTTGCCGAGGCGATCACGATGGCCTATCACCGGACCCACGGGGTGGATACGAAAATCGTCAGGATCTTCAACACCTACGGGCCCCGCATGCGTCTCCGCGATGGACGTGTCGTTCCCGCGTTCATCGGGCAGGCCCTCGAAGGCAAGTCGCTCACCGTCTTTGGCGATGGGAGTCAGACCCGCAGCTTCTGTTACGTGAGCGACTTGGTTGACGGCATTTATCGACTGAGCCTCAGCGATTGCCACGATCCGGTGAACATCGGGAACCCGCGCGAAATGACGATCCTGGAATTTGCCGAACGGATCCGCGATCTCATTCCGGGCACTCCCGGGATCCTTCATGAGCCGCTTCCGGTCGACGATCCCAAGGTGCGACAGCCCAACATTTCCAAGGCCCGAAAGGTCTTGGGTTGGGAGCCGAAGGTCGCTTTCGAGGAGGGGATCGTTGCGACGATCGAGTATTTCAGGAAAAAATGTTCCCCCTGAGTGGAATTGGGTCTTTACGCCTCTGTTCGACCTGTCGTATGATCCCCGCGGCGCGCCCCCCGAGAGGGCGCTTGATCCACTTCTGAACCTTCAAAAACCCCACGATGAAATCTCTTTTCGCCCTTGCCGCCGTCTCGGCCCTGTCGCTTCTCCCGCTTCAGGCCCAGCAACCCATCCAGTTGAAGATGGGCGATGTGAAGGTCGAGAGCCCGGTCTCCGAAGCCCAGAAGACCCCCAATTTTCAAGCGGGAGACGTGAAGAGCAAGGATGTGCCAAACCCGCGCGATTGGCTCGAGATCGAGGTCGAGTTCGAGGTCAACGGGCCACGCGGTGCGGTGGTCAAGGACCTTCTCTTTCGTTATTACGTCGGATTTCGTGACACCACCGGAACGCCCCGCGTCCTCTCCGGGGATGTGAAGCACATTAACGTGATCACGAGCGAAAAGACGTTCTCCGTTGCCTACGTCGCGCCCAATACGCTCGGTGAACTCACTGGCGACTTCCGCCGCTTCCAACCGAATTCGGTGGAAGCCGTCGGCGTCGAGGTCTATTACAACGGTGTCATTGTCGGCGGCACTTCGACCAAGGGGAAATTCTGGGAGGCCATCTCTCCCCAGCCCGGAGTCCTCGGGAAGGCGGATACCCCGTTTGCCCTGCTTTGGATCGACCGGTATGCCGAGGTCGAGAAGTCCTCTCGCTGAGGGCGGGTTCGGACGATTTTAAAGAAACGTTGGCGAAGCTTTTCACACCATGGCGGATGATCGAATCTTATCGTTGAGTCTCGGGTCACAGCAGGTGACCGGAGCGGTATTCTCGAAGACGGCAGGCGGAGGCCTCCGCCTTGAAAAACTCGAGCGTCGCGACTTCGTGGGGGATCCGTCGGAAGATGGTCCTCGGAACGCCCAAACTTCTCAGGCGCTCAGGGAGTTGGTCAACTCCCTGAAAGTGAAAGGGGCCAAAAGCCGCTACGTGATTTCCTCCTTCCCGGTCCTCGTGAAGTTTGCGAGCCTCCCGGCTCTCGATGGTGCCCGCGTCGATCAGATCGTCGAATTCGAGGCCCAGCAACAGGTGCCTTACCCAATCAACGAAGTCGTCTGGAGTTACCAGTTGATGGGGGATCCAGGCGACGTCGAGGTCGAGGTGGCGCTCGCCGCCATCAAGTCCGAAGAGCTCACCGAGATCGACAATCAGGTCGTGGCAGCAGGGCTCAAGTCCAACGGCGCGGAATTTTCTCCCGCGGCTCTCTATAACGCGTTGCGCTTCAACTATTCCGACGTCGAGGAGGCCACCTTGCTGATCGATATCGGGGCTCGCACGACCGATATGATTTTCATGGAGGGAGGCAAACTCTTCATCCGCACCGTGAAGATTGGAGGCGCCGATATTTCCCGGGCGATCGCGAAGGAGTTCGGGACGGACTTCGGTTCGGCCGATCACCGCAAGGTGATGGACGGCTTTGTGGCCTTGGGTGGTCCCTACGCCGATCACGATGATCCGGAGATTGCCGCCATTTCCAAGGTCGTCCGGAATTCCCTGACTCGCCTCCATTCCGAAGTGATGCGGACGATCAATTTCTACCGCAGTCAACAGGGGGGAGGGGCTCCGGCTTTTGCCCTTTTGAGCGGCGCCAGCGTCGGTTTGCCCTTTATTCGTGAGTTCTTCGCCGAAAAACTGAACCTGCCCGTCGATTATTTCAACCCCTTCCGGAATGTCACCGTCGCCAAGGGGTCCGCGGCCGAGCTGGTCGCCGCCCAAGGGCATCAGTTCGGTGATTTGGTCGGCAGTGCCCTCGCCCAAGCCGGTGAAGTGCCGGTGCGAATTGAACTGATCCCCGAGTCCGTCAAACAAAATCGAGAGCTCGAAGCCCGGAAGCCGGCCTTGATTCTCGCTTTGGTCGCGGTAGCCACACTCCTGGGCGCGATGGGTTTCTACTTTTCCAAGGGAGCTCAGGTGGCTTCCGAGAAAGCTTCGGAGGTTTCCTCGAAAGACGAGGATCTCACCAAATACGACAATCAGATCAAGGAGCTTCAAGGGGAAATCGTCGAACTCGACGGCCAGCAGCAACCCTACGTTGAGGCTGTCAGGCATCGTGTTTACTGGGTCCAAGTGTTCAATTATCTGAGCAGCAAGCTCCAAAACGATCTGATCCACTTGACCAGCGTCGAGCCGCTCTCCAGCGGCGTGCCCATCATTGGGGATGAAAAGTCGGATCTCGCCGCCGTTCCCGGGGAAGGTGAATCAATCATCAACGCCTTTGAGGTAAAGGGTCTCTGGCGGGAGAATCCGCGCGGCTCCGAGGTGGTTTACGACTTCTTCAAGAGCCTGAAGGGTGACGCCGATAGCGGCACCCAGGGCTTCTTTGATCTCCAAGCGGTGGACATCAGTGCGGTTGGCACGGTGGATGCCGGCACCAACAACGACCGTTTTGCCTATCCTTTCAAGATGACGCTGCCCCTCCCGGAGGCGAATCAGGTGCGTTTCTCCAAGTAGTGGTTTGATTGACAATGAATTCCAAGGTCTGGTTAACAACATTCGGGTTGACGGCGTTTCTGGTGATCGCGGGGACGGGCTTTTACGCGTTCTCGAGCTTCGGCAAATATCAGGAGGCGCTCGGTGGTTGGGACTCGAGAGTGAGTTCAATTGAAGCCCTCGAAAAGCGTGTCCCCTATCCCAACGAGGGGAATGCCGAGGCGTTGGAGGAACTGGTGGGGGCCTATCGAGCCTCCGTCGTGTCCCTCTCGGAGACGCTCAAGTCCTTCCAAAGCCCCTTGAACAAGGAGTTGGCCAATACGGATTTCCAGCAACGGGTGAAGAAACGGGTGGAGGACTTCCGATCGTTTGCCCAAGAGAGCGGTTTTGAAGTGGTTGCCGAAAATGGTTTCCATCTCGGTTTTGACGCCTACGCGGAGGTGGTGCCGACGCAAGAGTTGGTTTCCGAGCTGGACTATGAGCTGGAGGCGATCGATTACCTCCTTCGGAAACTCGTCGCTTCCGGGTCCAAGATGATGACGAGCTTTGAGCGCGATCCCATCGCGGGCGAACCGGGCGGCCCCGAGAGAAGGTCGGACGGAGTCGTTCAGAAGTATCCCGTGCGGGTCCGTTTTCAGGGGAGTTACGAGGCGCTCCAGACCTTCATCAACGATCTCGCCAACGACCGCCAGTTTTTCTACGTTGTCCGGGTCCTGAAGGTGCAGAATGCGAACCAGGAAGGCCCTCCGAAGCTCTCCGCCGAGGGAGGTGTCTCGTTCGTCCGGTTCGAGAATCCCATCACCAAGGAGATCGTGGCGCCCGATTTGTTGAACGAGTGGCGCAGTGGTGGGGCTACCGAAGCTGACGTGGAGGCGAAGGCCAAGGCCGCTGGATTTGTCAAGGCGGATCAGGATGCCCGCGTCCTCATGGGGCAGGAGAAATTGAATGTCTTTCTGGTCGTAGACATCAGCCGTTTCCTCAGCCCCGAGGAGCAGGCCGAGCTGGCACCCAAACCGGAAGGGAAGAAAGGTAGATGATGAAAGGAAAAGCGTGGGATAAGTCACTTCTTTTGGCGTTGGGGCTCGCGGTCATCGCGGCATCCGTTCTGTTTTCACTCAAAGCCCAGGGGTTTGCGGGCCGATTCGTTCTCGGTGAGGCAAGCCCAAACGATGAGCTTCCAGAGACCCAGAAGCCTCGGTCCGACATCGCGAAGTCCTTGGTTGAAAAAAATCAGTCTTGGAAAAATTCCGAGAAGGGCGTTTCAGGAACGGCGGTGCCTCTCTTTGTCTCGATTCCCCTGGTAGAGAAGGACGGGCAAGTCATCAACATGATCGACCCGAATTCGCCCCCGGTGCGGCCCCCGGTGCCCAACGCTTGGTTGATGGAGCACAATCTGGATTTCCTCAACGCCGGGGTTCTCAGCCAAGATCCCGATTCCGACGGGTTCAACAGCCTCGCCGAGTTCGAGGAGAAGACGGACCCCAACGATCCGAAGTCTCACCCGGCCTACGCTGCGAAGTTGGTTTTTGCCTCACGGCAGCAGGAGCTCTACATCCTTAAATTCGCGGCGAAGCCCGATCCAGAGCGGTTTCAGATCAATCGCGTCGCCTCTTCCAAGTGGCCCCAGGGTAAGAACATGTATCTTCGGGTCGGGGAAACCTCCGAGGACGGCCAGTTCCGCGTCGATGGGTTCGAGGAGAAGCGGGCCAAGAACAAGGTCGGGATCGAGGTCGACGCATCGGTCCTGAAGATCACCTACCTTCCCAAGAGCGAGCCTCACGAGTTGGTTCGTGGCGTGGATACCCAGATCCCGACCTATTTCGCTGAGATGAAGTTCGAGCTCGACTCCCAATTCCAGCAATACGTCAAGGAAGGGGATTCCTTCAATCTGGTGGCCGATCCGGACACCAAATACCGCGTGGTCAAGGTAAACGAGGCTTCGGTCGTGATCACCTTCCAGACGGGCTCTCAACCCGAGCAAACGATCGAGATTCCCAAGAAGTAACTGTTGACATCGCGAGGATATTCTGTTTTTGATGTCGATTGAAGAACCAAGCCCGCGTAAACCGCTTGAGCGAGATGATTTTATGAAGAGACGAGGATTGACAGCATTTTTCCCCCTTCCCTTGGTTGGTGGTCTGCTAGGGGGATTTTCCGCCTTCGTGGCGGCGACGGTGGAGGCCGGCCCTGGTTATGGGGGTAGTGATGGGGGAGTGCCCGGAATCGCCTCCAATTACGTCATTAAACTTCAGGAAAACGTGAAAAAAGCCGACGAAGCGGCCCTGCGTGGTTCGCAGTTGATGGCTGACGGCGACTACCAAGGAGCCATCGACCAATACCGGGCCGCGCTCGATCTACTCCCGGACGCTCCGATGACGGAGCCCCGCCGCCGCGCCTACATCAAGCAGTTCTCCCGCGCCTCTGTCCTCCTCGCCACTCAGCGCGCGGAAGAGGGCCGGTATCCCGAGTCGATCGCCTTGGTGGAGGAGGTTCTTCAGCCGAGTGTGGATCCGGACAATATCGATGCCAAGAAGCTCCTGGAGCGCCTCAACGATCCCGATTATTATTCTCCCGCGCTGACCCCGTCTCATTTGGAGCGTGTTCGCCGGGTCAAGCTCGCTCTCAAGACCGCTCAGGGCCACATGGACCTGGGTGACTACGATCGCGCTGACCGCGAGTTTAACAAGGTCCTCAACGACGACCCTTACAACACCGGTGCGCGCCGTGGGATGGAGGAAAACGAGCGGTTCAAAATGAACTACTATGACGCGGCTTACGATCATACTCGTGCGAAAATGCTTCGGGAGGTGGCCCGCGGCTGGGAGTCTCCGGTCCCGGCCAACCTCGAGAGTGGTCCGAACGTCGACATCCCAACCGATACGGCCACGATGGACATTCGTCGTACCGAAGAGAAGTTGAAGTCCATCGTGCTCGCCAGCGTGGAGTTTGCCGACACTCCTCTGAAGGACGCCCTCGACTTCCTGTAGCAGCGGAGTGTCGAGCTCGATATCAACGAAACAGATCCCACCAAGAAGGGCGTCAATATCATTCTCGATGCGGGCGCGTCCATGGCGCCTGCGGGGAATGCTCCGGCGGCCCCGGCCCCGGCAGAAGGGGGCGGGTTTGGCTTCGAAAATCCGGCAGGTGCGCCTGCTGGTGGTGGCGGCGGCATCGGTGGCCTAGGGGGCACGCCCATCACGTTGCGCCTCTCCAACGTTCCCCTCGCGGAGGCGCTCCGATACACCACCTCGTTGGCCCAGTTGAAATACAAAGTCGAGCCGTTCGCGGTCAAGGTGGTGCCGGTTTCAACGCCGGAGGCAGACATCTTCACCAACGTCTATGTGGTTCCCCCGACCTTCCTTTCGACCGATGGTGGCGGCGGTGCCGCCGGCGGAGCGGGTGCTGCCGCTGCAGACCCCTTTGCCGAGCCTGTCGCCGCAGGGGGTGGGGCAGCGCCTGGTGGTCGACGGAACGCCAAGCAGATTCTCGAAAGTGCTGGGATTACCTTCGGGGCCGGGGCCAGTGCCATCTACAACGCGACCACTTCCCAGTTGATCGTGCGGAATACGCAGGATCAGATGGAATTGGTGGAAGCCTACATCGAATCGATCGTCCAAGGCGTCGAGAAGCAGATCTACATCACTTCACGCTTCGTTGAAATCAGCGAGGAAGATGGCAGTGAGCTGGGCTTCGACTGGCTCCTCGGACCGTTCAACTTTGGTTCGAACCCCCGCGTTTTCGGCTCTGGCGGGACGGTCGGTAACCAAGCCGGTGCTGGCGAACCCGGGGATTACAGTTTCGTCAACCCCGCGACCCAGCTTCCCGTCGGTTTCAATAATGTGACCGCCGGATTGCGTTCCGGGGCCCGCGCTCTCGACAATAACTCGATCGACGCTCTCATCTCCGAGGCCGCTGGAACGGCCGGGGAGGGAGTCTCCACGATGGCCCCGGCGGTGTTCGGTATCGCTGGCGTCTTCACCGATCCCCAATTTCAGGTGATGATCCGCGCCTTGGATCAGAAGAAGGGGGTCGACCTGCTTTCAGCCCCTTCGGTGATGGCCCGTAGCGGTCAGCGTGCGAAGATCGAGGTCATTCGTGAATTCATCTACCCGACCGAATACGATCCGCCGGAGATTCCCAATCAGTTTGGTGGCACCGGCTTGGTCGTTGGTGGCGGCGGCGGTGGTGCCAGCTCCAGTGGCGGTTTCCCGGTCACCCCGGCGACTCCGACCGCGTTTGAAACCCGGAATACCGGGGTGACGCTGGAGGTCGATCCGGTCCTGGGCGCCGACGAGTTCACGATCGATCTCAATCTGGCCCCCGAGGTGGTGGAGTTTGACGGTTTCATCAACTACGGCAGCCCGATTCAGACCACTTCGGTCAACGCTCTGGGGCAGGCTGTGCCCGTCGTTTTGACCGAGAACCGTATCGAGATGCCGATCTTCAACACCCGCAAGGTGACCACTCAGGTCACGATCTGGGATGGCCAAACGGTGGCCCTTGGTGGATTGATTCGCGAAGACATTCAGGACGTGGAAGACAAGATTCCGTTTCTGGGGGATCTCCCCGTGGCGGGGCGTCTCTTCCGCTCCAGTGTCGAGCTTCACCTCAAGCGCAACCTGACGGTGTTTGTTCAGGCTCAGTTGATGGATCCTGCCGGGATGCCGATCAACGGTCGGATCACGGACGAACCCCTTCCTGAGCCGGTGCCCCGCCCTCCCATCACGACACCCGCCGCCTTCGCTCCGGGTCCGGTTTACCAGAAGTGATTCGCGCGGGGATCCTATCCGACTCTCCCATGGAGGTCATGTGAACTTGAAGACGCGGTCCTAGAGGGCCGCGTTTTTTTCGCTCCTCGGGCTCGATGCGTGTTGTCGCCATCACTGGTGGGGTTGCCTCCGGGAAATCGGGTTTCGCGCGCCGGTTTCTCCACTTGGCGGAGGGTGGGACGGTGGTCCGGATTGATTGCGACCTCGTCGTTCGGGAGATTTACGGAGAAGGGTCATTTGCCGAGACCCTCATGGCCGAGGCGGAGGCCCTCGGGCATACCCTTCAGGGGAACGGGGGGGGGCTTGATCATTTGAAGCTCCGCGAACTCGTGTTTGATAATTCGCGATTCCGTGGCAGGATAGAATCGTTGGTGCATCCGTTGGTTTTCCAGCGGGTCTCGGCTCAGTTGAATGAGCTCTCCGACCGCGTTCGGATGGCCTTGATTGAAGTGCCGCTGCTCTACGAGGTGAATTTTCCGCTCAGGCGGGATCTTGATTTGGTGGTTGCCGCCTCGCGGGAGGGGCAGCGACGCAGACTGCTCGGAGATCGTGGCCTGGAGGCTCGGCTGGCTGAGCGTATCCTGAACGTTCAGATGCCATTGGCTGAAAAGATCCAAAGATGCGACCTCCTGGTTTGGAATGACGGAAGCCTCGAAGCGTTCGAGGCGCAGATCACCCACCTTTACAAACGTTGCGAAACGCTTTTTACCTGAATGACAGATTCTCACACGCCGGAAACCTCGGATGCTCCCGTGACCTTTTCAGAGGAGGAGGACAAGGCCATTGCGGTCCCCGAAAAAGTCGACATCAACGAGTTCCAGCGCAAGTGCCTTGCCGACTTGCACGATATCGCGCAGGCGATCGGACTGCGGGTGGCGGGAGTGAGGTCGAAACACCAACTGATCTTTGAGATTCTGAAATTCTACGGGAACCGGGGCACGATCATGGAGGCCGAGGGCTTTCTGGAGTATTCGGGCGAGAGTTTCGGGTTTCTACGCTGGCCTGATTTCAGCTTTGCGGCGAACGTGGACGATGTCTACATCGCGGCCAGCTTCGTCAAGAGGCACGAGCTTCGCCCGGGGCAGCGGGTCAGGGGAGTGGTGCGTGCGCCGCGGGAACGTGAGAAGTTTCTCTCCATCGACGAGGTCGTGGAGATCGAGGGCCAGCCGGCGGCGGAGTGGGTGACGCCGACTCCGTTTGACGACCTCAAGGCGATGTTTCCCGCGGAGCGGCTCATTCTCGAAACTCCGGGCAGCCCGATGGTCTCGCCCCGCGTCATTGATCTTGTCGCTCCCCTGGGCAAGGGGCAGCGGGGACTCATCGTCGCACCACCGAGGGGGGGGAAGACCATCCTCCTCAAAAACATGGCGGTCTCGATTCATCAAAACAATCCCGAGGTCGAGTTGATTGTATTGCTCCTCGATGAGCGGCCCGAAGAAGTGACTGACTTCCGCGAAACGGTGAGCGCTTCCATCTACAGCTCGACCTTCGATGAGTCTTCCGACCGACATATCGAAGTGGCCGACATGGTCTTGAACCGTGCCAAGCGCCTCGTCGAGATCGGGAAGGACGTGGTCGTTTTGCTCGATAGCCTGACCCGCTTGGCGAGGGCTCACAATTCCGCCAGGCAATCGGGCAACGGGGGTGGACAAGGCGGCGGCGGGCAGGGCAAGTTCCAGCGGAATCATGGAGGGGGCGGTGGCCCGATCGGCAGTGGAGGGATTTCTCCGAAGGCTCTCGAAAGGTCGCGCAGGTTCTTTGGTGCGGCCCGCAATGTCGATGGGGGGGGGAGTTTGACGATTCTCGCGACTTGTTTGATCGAGACCGACAGCCGCATGGATGACGTGATTTTTGAGGAATTCAAAGGCACCGGGAACATGGAAATCACCTTGGATCGGGAAATGGCGGAATCGAGGATCTTCCCTGCGATCCATCTCCTGAAGAGCGGCACGCGGAAAGACGAACTGCTCTATCATCCGGAGGAATACGCGCGGATCCATTCGCTGCGGAAGCAACTGGCACAGCGGCCCGCCCCCGAGGCAATGGTGGTGTTGCAGAAGACCATTCGTTCGACCCGCTCGAACGCGGAGCTGCTTCTTCGAGGCATTCAGTGAGCAGCATGACCCCCGGGCCTTCCCTAATGAACGCGTTGGAATCGGCATCCGAAATCTACATCGACGATGCTTCGGTTCTCGCCAGATTCATCGCGGAGGCCGAGCCTTCCTGTCGTTTTGTCTCCTGTGCCATTGATACCGAGGCGGACAGCATGCATTCCTATGAGACCAAGCTTTGTCTCATACAGTTTGCGATTCCCGGAGCGCTCGCGATCATCGATCCACTCACGATCGGACCCGATGGGCTCGGCGAGTTCGTGCGTTTTGTGGACCGCTTCGAGGTCGTCTGGATGCACGGGGCCGATTACGACATCTCGCTCCTGAACAGCACCTTTTCCTGGGTGCCGCGCGCGATTTACGATACCCAGGTGGCAGCCCGCCTCCTCGGAGTCGGGAAATTTGGATTGGCCAACCTTCTCGAGGAGGAATATGGAGTCAAACTATCCAAGCAGTCCCAGAAAGCGGATTGGAGTCGCCGGCCGCTCAGTGAAAAAATGCTGGACTACGCCTACAACGACGTTCGCTACCTCATCGATCTCGGCGGAAAATACCTCGAGCGGCTCCGCGAAGCCGGACGTCAGGCCTGGTTTTTCGAAAGCTGCCGGGCAGCCCAGGAATCTGTCATCGGAAGGACAGGAAAATCCGAAGACGATCTGTGGCGGGTCAACGGGTGGGGGAGGCTTTCACCGAAGGGCCTTCATTACCTGAAGCATCTTTGGCTCTGGCGTGATGAGGAATGCCGCAGGTTGGATCGACCGGCCTTCAAGTTCCTCGGGAATCACGAACTCATTTCCATGGCGGTCGACCTTGAGACTGGGAAGAGTGTTCGTCCGCCTCATTACCTGCGCCCCGGCCCTGTGCGCCGACTTCACGAGTCGATCGAGGCCGCTGACCGGGTTCCTTCCCGCGAGTATCCGGTCAAACACCGTCGTGGGGAAGGGCCGCGGATCGAGGTCGATGAGAATCATCTTGAGAGAATCCGCAGGTTTCGTGACCAGAAAGCTTCTGAACTCGGCATCGAGTCCACCATGATCGCCACCCGTTTGGCCATGGAGCGTCTCGCCTCCACCAATTTGCCTGAGGTGGAAAAGCAGCAATGCCTCCTCAACTGGCAGAGGGAACTGCTGTCTCCCGGCATTTGAAACGCGAGAGGGGCGCGCCCAAAGGAGCGCCCAGTCGGATCCCATCGATCGGGACAGAGCGGCCCCAAGCTCACACTGGAGGGATCGGGAACCGATCAGTTGGACATCATTCTGTCCTTTTCCAGCTTGAGACCCATCTTGCGGTAGAGGGTCGCGATGCTGACCCCCAACATGCTGGCCGTTTTTTCCCGAGAGCCCCCGTTGTATTTCAGAGTCTCGCGGATAAAGAGCTTTTCTTGCTTGCGGATAAAGTCCGACAAGCCCGCTCCGATCGGGAGGTGATGTGTCGTTTTCTCGTCCTCATCCGTGATTTCGACTTTCTGGGCCACCTTGGGGGGCAGGTCGATCGGGCGCATTCGGCCGCCTTCGGCGAAGGCGCAGGCGCGCTCCATGGCGTTTTGCAGCTCGCCGACATTACCCGGCCAGTTATAGGATTCGAGAAGACGCTTTGCATACTTGTCGATCTCCGGCACCGGGGAACCCGTCCTCTCGGCATGGCGGGCAAGGAAATGTTCCGCAAGCACCCCGATGTCCTCGACCCGACTCCGAAGGGGAGGCACCTCGATGGGAATGACGGAGATCTTGTAATAAAGATCTTCCCGGAAGGTTCCGGCATTGACGCAATCTTGAAGCGGCTTCGCTGAGGAGGCAAGGATACGAACATCCATCTTCCGGGGCAGATCGCCGGACGCGCGTCTCACAGCGATCTCCTCGATAAAGGCTTCCAATTTGGATTGGAGCCGCATCGGAAGAACTTGGATCTCTTCGAGCAGGACAGTGCCTCCCGCGGCCCGTGCGAAGAGCGTCTCCGCCTTTCCAGTCGCGCTGCCGAAGAGTTCTGCTTCAAGCAAATCCTCGGGCAAGGCGGAACATTGCAGCACTTTGAACGGACCGGAAGCCCGGCGACTCGCATTGTGGAGACTCCTCGCCACCATCTGTTTCCCCGAGCCGAATTCCCCCTCGAGCAAGACCGGGGAATCGCTGCCGGCAATTTTTTCGATGATTCTCTGGATTTCCCGGATCTTCGGACTCTCTCCGATCATGGTGACGGAAGGCTGGGTAATCACTGCCATCTGGAATCCCTCCGCACTTGCGCCGCCCGCGGCCCGTCGGGCTTGCAGGGCGAGCTCCACGGTCTTCTGCAGGTCGCCGAGCTCAAAGGGCTTCGTGAGGTAGTCGAACGCACCGAGCCGCATGGCCTCGACCGCTGACTCGATCGAGGCATTGCCCGTGACCATGATCACCTGGACCGAGGGGTGGTGCTCGTTTCCATATTGGATCACTTCGAGACCGTCCATGTCGCTGAGCTTCAGATCGACGATCATCAGGTCGGGCGTGTCCGCGTCGAGAGCGATGATTCCATCGCGTCCGGTGAGGACCTCACTGACTTGGTGGCCCTGCATGCGGCAGGATTTGCCCATCAGGCTGAGGATCGGGGCTTCATCGTCGATGACAAGGATTTTGGCCATGGTTGCGAGTGGTGAGAAGAAAAACGAGGTCTCAGAGAATGATTAACGGTCTTAAATACTACGGAGATCTTAAGTAACGCAACTGGAAAATCTCAAAAATGCAAAAAACGCTCTCAAAACTGTTTCATTAACGCTTCGGATGGTGCTTCCAACGGGACCGGGCATCGATTTGGACCGAGGCAAGAGGCTTCCGTTGAGAAAAGCGGTGAATGAAGTAGGAAATCGCGTTAGTTTCTTCTAAGATGTCCTCCGGCGGAGCGTTTTAGGCGTTGTTATCATCGCCACCGATGTCCGCCCTTCCTCTCATTTTCATGGAAGTTTCGCCTCGCGAACTCGTGGAATCCGCCCAAGCGGATTTCGAAGGTCCTCTCACGGGCTATGCCGCGGGCCTTCTCGGCGGAGACTGGGATCGGGCCCGTGACGTCGTGCAAGACACCTTCATCAAGCTGCACCGTCAGGACCCCGCCCTGATCCAGGGGCGTCTCAAGAGCTGGCTCTACACGGTGTGCCGCAACCGTTCCATCGACGTCCTTCGCAAGGAAAACCCGATGATCTCATCGTCCGGGGACGCCTTCGAAAATCTCAACGATTCAGCCCCCGACCCCTCCCGGGCGATGGAGGATCGCGAGCGGCACGCGGAAGTAACGAGTTTGCTTGAGAGGCTGCCCGAGAACCAGCGGGAAGTGATCCGTCTCAAGTTTCAAGGAGACCTCAGCTACAAAGAAATCTCCGATGTGACCGGGCTGAGTGTCAGCAACGTCGGCTTTTTGATTCACACCGGCATCAAGCGCCTGCGAACCCTCATGGGGGTCGAACTCGACCCTTCCTGATCCGTTTTCCCTTCCGATCCGCCACCCCGTCCCATCCATGCAACGCGAACCTGTCAATCTCGACGATCCTGAAATGACGGCCTATGCTCTGGGAGAGCTCTCCCTCGCCGAGGCGGTTGCCTTCGAGGCTCGTCTTCAGGAGTCTCCCACCGCCCGGCGAGAGCTGGTCGAAATGCGCCAAATCATGTCGCTTCTCAGCGAGGGGCTCAGAGACGAGTGGGCGGGGGGTGCCCCCGTCAAGGGTTTGCACGTCTTCGAGCCGGTTCTGCTGCCCGAGCCGGAGAAGGCAGGGGTGATCGTCGAGGGCCGGTTTCGTCCGGCAAGGCGATCGATCGTTGCTGCGGCGGCCGTTGCCGCGGTCTTGGTGGTCGGGGCAGTGGTGTTGGTTTCCCCGCATTCCCGCCTGCGTCACGGTAGCGCGCCGAGTTCCCTGGCGGTGGCCGGGGATCCGGTGTCCTCCAGTCTTGCCATGTCTCTTCCAGGCGGTTCCCTGCATGTGCCCCAACTGCTTCTCGCTGAGGAGATTGAAGACCCTTCTTCCCTCGATCTGGTCGGGGGCGTTGATGCCGACCACCTTCCCGTGGATGCGACCTATTTGGAATCGGATGCGGTCCTCCCCGCGTCATTCCATCCCTCGGGCGGCGTTGGGCGGTCGTTTCCCGCGGAACGGGCCGTGACCCTGGATCGGGTGGACTCTTATCTCCCGCCGCTGGGCGGCCTCTCGGCAACGCGCCATCCTTCCACGGGGATGATTGAGCGCCGGCTCGGTCGTGGAGGGCAAGAGGGCGCCGCCGCCACCTCAAGCGTGCTGGTGAGGGGCTACGTCACCATGGGCGGGGGCGAGAATGGCTTTTCCAGAGCGCAGGGCGGGTTCCGTCCGGTTTCAATCAGTGGCAACCCGGTCGTCAATGAAGAGAGCGATCTCCGCCTGCTGGCGGATTTGAACGGTCTGGAAAGAGAATTGTCTGCCATGATCGACGAGATGCCGAAAAACTCCGAAGAGCGGGCTGGCCTCGAGCGGCTGCGCGATCGGAGCGCGCGCATCGCCTCGCAGTTGCAAAGGGAGCTGGCCCGCTGATCCAAGCAATCCATTTCGGCCAAACCGGTTTTGGTCGTGGACGTAATCCTGGGGAGCCAGGCGGAGTCATCCGCCTGGCTCTTTCGTTGCGGTTCGGGCCGATTTCCCCAAACGGTGGTTGCGCCTTGTGCAAAAAATTGTTCGTATGTCTTGAATTCTTGGGAGGATTGGTGATGATGGTCCTCCCTGTCGGGGATATCTGCCTTGAATCCGATCCAGTCCGACCCTGCCCCCCGATTTGAATCCGCCCCTTCCGGCGGGGGTGGGATCTTGGCGAGGATCGACCTTGGTTCGCCGCCTTTCAGCGACCAGATCTTTTCGCGCGAGGCCCTCGAAAAAGGCCGGTGGCTTCTCCGGAACGGTTCCGTCCGGGTGGTGACGGCCAATGTCCAGGGGAGTTTCGCCGGTGTCTTCGGGCAGGTGATCGAGACGGAGTCTGGCCCCAAGGCGGAGGTCAGCATGGTTGTCCACCACAGCGAGGATGGTTGGAGGGTCGACGGGCGCAGTGACCGGATCCCGACGAGGAACAACGAGCACGTCGCCGCGCTGCTCATGGCAGCGATGGTGGAGAAGGGGGTCGTCAGGGATCTCTCTTTTGGTATCGGCCGAAACCGGTGCGGGATTCATCTGCTCTCCGCCGATGTCCGGGCCGGCATTCTTCACTGGGATGACTCGGATGCCCGGGCGGTGTTGGAAAACATGCCGCTGGCTCGGGTCGATGGAGCGGATCCACGCATCGAGAGTCGGCTGCGGGCGATGGGATTGAAGCGCCTCGTCGAGCTTTATCCTTGGGATGAAATCGTTCCCGAATATCGGCAATACTACGCCTACACCGCGATCCGACGTGGGATGCAGGAAGTCTTCTGGGCCGATTTTCTCGCGAATCGTCGTGCCGAACTCGAGGAACTCGACTGCGTCCTCACGACCGATCCCGGTTTTGGGCTGAGGGTTCTCGAGCCTCTCGACTACTACGGCGAGATTCACGAGGAGGAAGAGGGCGTCGACTGGTTCGGTTTCGAATATGGGATTCGCAGCGGCGGAGAGAAGATCAATCTTCTGCCTTGTCTCGTTCGATATCTGGAGAGCAAGTCGAGCGGTGTCTCCTTTTCGGGTTTGGAAAAGACCGATCCTCAGAAGAAGGTTCCGATTCAAGTGGGGGATACGGGCACCTTCATCGCCATTCCGGCGAAGAAGCTCCAGACCATCCTTGGCCTTCTCACCGAACTGTTCGACCTCCACCCGGTCAACAAGGAGGGAAAGGTGCGACTGCATTCGATCCGGGCAGCGCAACTGACCCGCTACGCCGGCGACGAGGCCTTGATCGACGAGGCCCCCGATGCCCTGAGGAAGCGGGCGGAGGAACTTGAAAGTCTCAAACCCAAGGTCTCTCCGGAGGCCCCGAGGGAATTCCTCGCCAGCCTCAGGCCCTACCAGCAGGATGGGTTCGAGTGGTTGCAGTTCCTTCGCGAACAGGGCCTTGGCGGCATCCTTGCCGATGACATGGGGCTGGGGAAAACCATTCAGACTCTCTGTCACTTGCACTGCGAAAAGATGAGCGGCCGGGCCGACTTGCCGAGCCTCATCCTCGCCCCGAAAAGTGTCGTGCCGAATTGGGAAAAGGAAGCGAAGAAGTTCGCCCCCTCCCTGCGTGTGCTTGCCCTGCAGGGTGCCAACCGGAAGAAGTATTATTCAATCCTGCGCCACTGCGACCTCGTCGTGACTTCCTACCCGGTTCTTTTTCGGGATGCGGAAGAGATCCTGAATCAAAAGTTCCACTTCGTCGTGCTCGACGAGGCGCACACCATAAAGAACACGGCCTCCCAGGTGACGAAGGTGGCGTGGAAGATCGATGCCCGGCATCGTCTCTGTCTCTCCGGCACGCCCATTGAAAATCACCTCGGCGAGCTGTGGTCGCTGTTTCACTTTCTCACACCTGGATTTCTTGGGACGGAGGAGAGCTTTAACCGCTGTTTTCGTGCCCCCATCGAAAAGAACCGCGACGAGGGCCTCCGCAAGCGTCTTGCCGAACGCGTCGCCCCGCTCATGCTGCGGCGCACCAAGACTCTGGTGGCGCACGATCTGCCCCCCAAGACGGAGATCGTGCGCTCGGTCGAACTTCATCCGAAGCAGGTCGAGCTTTATGAGGCGGTCCGCGCGGCCGTCAGCCGGGAGGTGCACGAGGAGATCGCCCGGCTCGGGGTGGAGCGCAGCAAGCTCCTCGTCCTCGATGCCCTGCTGAAGTTGCGCCAGGTCTGCAACCATCCCCAGCTCCTGAAGATGCCTTCCGCGCAGAAAGTGAAGACCTCGGCGAAGATGGATCTCTTCCTTGAGTGGATTCCCTCGATGGTGAAAGAAGGGCGGCGGATCCTGGTATTCTCCCAGTTTACCGGGATGCTCTCGCTCCTCGAGCAGGCACTGAACAAGGAGGGGATCAAGTATCTGACCCTCACTGGACAATCGAAAGATCGTGGCCAGCTCTGTGACGACTTTCAGGCGGGCAAGGCCCCCGTCTTTTTGATCAGCCTCCGGGCGGGTGGCACGGGACTCAACCTCACCGCCGCCGATACCGTGATTCACTTCGATCCTTGGTGGAATCCCGCTCTCGAAGCCCAGGCCACTGATCGTGCCTACCGCATCGGACAAAAGAATCCGGTCTTCGTCTACAAGTTGATCACCGAGGGGACGATCGAGGAGAAGATCCTGATGCTCCAGCAAAAGAAGCGCGCGCTCTTCGAGGGGATTCTCGACGGAACCCCGCAGAAGCTATCCTTCTCGGAGGAAGAGCTCGACGATCTTCTCGCACCGATGAAGTGACTGAGTGGGCCGCTGTTCACTCGTAGATCAGACCGGGAACCTTCCCGTGGGCGACGAGGCGTCCACGCTCGGTGTCGAGCTCAAAAATGTCGACACCCGCCCCTGTGAGTCCGGTGGTGGACTTGCTGCGGGCCCCGAAGACGTAATGCTTGTCGTTGGCGGGGTCGTAGCCCATGTAAAGCATCACGTGGGAGACTCGATGCCCCGACTTCCAAGTGCCCCCCCAGAAGATCAGGTCGCCGGGCGACAGCTTTTTGAGAAGCTTGGAGGAGGCGGTTTTTCCGTAGACATCGTCGAGGAGGTTTTTGCGCTTCAGCCAGTAGTATTGGTCGTAGGAAGTCCTCGGAACGTCCTCGATGCCGATACGATTCAGGAGAAACTGCACCGTGGAGGAGCAATCCAGGCCGCCGGTGTCAGGATCGTCCGCGCCAAAGACATAGCTAAGTTTTTTCCCGGCCAATGCATGGGCCTCCTCGCGCAATTGGGTCAGCGTGGGACCGGATTTCTTCTCCTTCACCGCTTCGACCGACAGCTCCGGTCGGGTTGCGGTGCCTCCGATGGTGCCGTCATCTTTAGGTTCTCCCGCGGCCGGGACGATATCGGTCGGCGCGGAGGTCATGGGTTCGGGAGGGAGCACTGGTCCGGCTGCATCGACCTCGGACTTCGACGCACCGGGAAGCGCGGATGGTGGATTGGAGGACGATTCGTCGAGGGAATTCGGGAGCGGCGGAGGGGGGATCGTCAGCCGAACGGTCTGTGATCTCATCTGATCCATGCCTCCTCGCACGGTCTGCTTGATCGGCACGACCGGACGAAAGGACCGCTCGCGACGAGTCGCGGGACCGGCTTCCAGTATCGATGTCAATCCCGTCGCCAGAAGAAGGGCGGTGGACAGAGCCATTGGAGAGGAAAAGGAACGCATGAGTTAAAATTTAATTTAAATTAATAAAATGAAAACAATTTTTTGTCATTTTTAGAGAAGCGGGAATCGAGCGTCGACCCGGATCGAGGATTGATCCTGCCCGTGTTCTTCCTGTGAATCGGGAACGAACCTCGAGCGGGTCGCCGTCTGGGCGAAGGTTGCCGGAAAGCTCCGGTCGTGGCGACCAAGGGCGGGCGAGCGCCGGGTCATCCCGGCGAACCTTCAGGTTTTGAGGTGGGTGAGCCTACTTTAGGGAATCTCGAAAGGCCTCAAACTCGGTCGCCTCCATCTCCACCAGGTGTCGGGGCTCTGGGAAGGTCCCGGATTGGACATCGGCGACGTATTCCCGGAAGGCGGCAACGCGTTCCTCCTGGAGCCGGCGATACTCGGCGAGAAAGTTCCGGTAGGCCTTGGCATGCCGGGGCAGCCTCTCATCGTATTCGCCGAGAAGGTCGTCCGAAAAGAGGAACTGGGTATCGCAGCCGGTTCCCGACCCCAGCGACATCAGGATCAGGGAGGTGTTCTTCGAGAGAAATCCGGCGAGGCGATGCGGCACCACTTCCAGCTCGGCAGCATAGGCCCCCGCGCTTTCCAAATCCTTCATTTGGCGGTAGAGGCTCCTTGCCTCCTCGGCGGTCTTGCCGATCGCGCGATAGTCCGTCCAGGTGACGTGTCGGGGAATCAGTCCGAGGTGGCCGACCACGGGGATGCCCTCGCGCGCCATGGCTTCGATGATCCGGGGGCTCGCTGAGCAATAGACCGAGCTCGCCCCGAGTTCGAGAGCCCGGAACCCGATGCGGATCGCCTCTTCCCGTGAGCTGAGCCCGTGGGGAGTTGATCCGGAGAGGAAACTGGTCGGCGCGGCCGCGACCAGCAGGGGGAGGCGGGCCTGCGCCTCGGGCGTGTCAAAGGGGCAGCTCATCAGGTCGACACCGGCTGCTTCCGCCGCGGCCGCTTCGTCGGGCGATTTGACGTGAAGGTGGGTCAGGATGCGCTTTCCCTTGAGGCGGCGGAGTTCGTGAACGGTGAATTTCTTGCGGGGGCGAAGCATGGCGGAAGGGACGTTAGCGGCGGCCGGTCGGGTTTGTAAAAGCAAATCTCGAGTGACGGGAGATGACGGGAGAAGGGGGGCGGCTCCTTCCGGTCGGGAGGAAATGCTCAGACGATGGGGAATTGACGCTCTTCGCCCTTCAAAAAACGGGCGATCTCCCCAGAGGCTTCCAATCTCCCGCGGCGACGTTGCTCGCGGGTGGCGCCCCCGGTATGTGGCGTCAGCACCACGTTCTCCATCGTGAAGAGGACTTCGTTCACGATCGGTTCTTCCTCGTAAACGTCCAGTGCCGCCCCGGCGAGATGCCCCGAGCGAAGGGCGGCGACGAGCGCGGCTTCGTGCATCACCTTGCCACGGGCGACATTGATGAAGAATGCCCCCGGTTTCATCATCGCGAGCCGCTCGGCATTGATGAGGTGGCGCGTCGCTGCGGTCAGGGGCACCAGCACGACGACGAGGTCCGATTCGGCGAGAAGCGTTTCGAGAGGGCGGTAGCCTGGATGATCGTGCGGGGTCGACTTCGTGTGGATCACCCCCATGTCGAAAGCGCGGGCGCGAGCCTCGACCATCTTCGCGATGCGGCCATAGCCGATGATCCCGAGGGTCTTGCCGCCGAGCAGGGTGCCTTCCCAGCGGAGCGGCTCCATGCCGCGGCGCGCCCAGTCGCCGGTGCGAACAAAGCGGTCGCCCTCCGCGAGGCGTCGGGTCAGCGAGAGCATCAGCCCGAGGGTGTGATCGGCGGTCGATTCGGCAAAGGCGGCGGGCGTGTTGCTCGCGGCAATGCCGCGTTGGCGGAGTTCGGCGAGGTCGAGATTATCGATCCCCATGGCCGCGTTGGCGACGAAGCGCAGCGACTTCGCGGCGTCGAGGAATTCGGCATCCACGCGGAGCTCGCCTTGTGAGAGCACTGCGACGCAATCACCGATCGCGTCGAGGACCTGCGCGCGAGGCGCTGCTCTCACGCCGTTGTCGGGCATGAGGATTTCGGCGATCCCGTGGAGAGGCGAGAGATGTTCGATGGGGATGTGGACGGTGACAAAGACGCGGGGCAGGGGAGTGATCATGGCGGGTCGGAGACAAGGGTCGGAGACAAAAGAGCGGAGCGAGCTCGGTTGGACAAGTGGAATTTGGAACGGTGGTGCTTGTGCCCTCGGGAGCGGGGCGCTTTTCCACAAATCCCTCTCGCCAAGGTCTGGATTGTGGGGTATGAAAAAGAAATCAAGCCCCTTGCATCGGGCATCTGTCAGGTTCGTCGCTTCCAGAATCCGGTTCCGGCTCGAAGCCCGCCTTCTGCGGGCGGACCTCCCGGAAAAGCGTCGAGTATCATGAAGTTATTTGTTGGAAACCTGTCCTATGATCTCAGCGACGGCGAGCTGCGTGCCGCCTTTGCCGAGTTCGAACCCGTTCTCGAGTTTCACCGCCCTCAGGATCGCGAGACGGGTAAGCCGAGGGGTTTTGCTTTCGTCACGCTGGCCGACGAGGAAAGGGGTGCCGCCGCCATCGCCGCGCTCAACAACAAGATGCTTGGCGGTCGTGAGCTGAAGGTGAACGAAGCCGAGGATCGCCGCGGGTTCACGCCCGTGCGCTCGCACCGGCAGGATAACGACGATCCAACGGTTGGCGCGCTTCCCCGAATCGACAATCGGCCGGTTGGCAAGGACGGGCAAAAAGTTCGCTACAAGTCGATCTGAGCGTTTCACCGCACCTTTGACGCCGCGACCGAAACGGCGCGGGGCTTGTCCATTTTCGCCATTCGGTCGAAAACGGGCCCCTCGAACCCTACGATTGCGAGCCCCTCGCCCCGAGGCTGTCGTAGGCGCCAAAGTCGTTGAACCAGATCCGCTTCGCCCAACGGTAGACCGGGTGTTTCTCGGGGATCTCATCCCCCGAAGGGAGCCACTGGCTGTTGCGCGGCGTCATTGCTTCAAGCTCGGCGATGGCCGTCTGGCGGATCGTTGTGTCGGAGGCATGATGCTTTTCCGCGAGCGCCTTGACGAGGTCGGGACGTTCGAGGACGATGCACCCACGGGTGTGGCGTGCCGCCGTCTCGCGGAAGTCGCGGAGGAATTCGGACTTTGTCAGGGTCTCGTAGATCGAGCCGTCGCGCACGTTTTCGGTGGCGAACTGGATGATGGGGCAGGGCTCGATCGCCCCGGTGGGCGAGATGTGGTGAGAAATCCCGTTGGCCATGGGGCAGAGGGCGCGACCCTCGCCGTCATAGTAGGCATCGATGATGCCGAGGGGCAGCTTCACGCGCATGTCCACGACAAACTGCCGCACGCGGCGGGCCTGCTCTGGTGACAGGGCAAGATCCTCGTTCGGTTTCGGGCCAACGGGACGATAGCTGTGATACCAGGCATAGTGGACGCCGCGGTCGATCAGTTGTCGCAGCCATTTCTCGGTGAGCAGCTCGTCGATGTTCGTCCGGCAGAGGCTCGTCGCCACCCCGGTGAGAAGGCGGTTTTCGAGGCAATGATCGAGCCCTTTAAGCGTGCGGCTGAGGACGTCCTTGCCTCCCCGGCGCTCGTTGGCGACCAGCTCGGTGCCCTCGATCGAGACGAGGGGCGTGGCATTGCCGAGCTGGCGGAGCTGCCTCGCCTTCTTCTCGGTGATCATCTGCCCGTTGGTGAAGACCTGGAAGAAACAATCGGGATGCTCGGCGAGGAAGTCGAGCAGCCCCGGGTGCATGAAGGGCTCGCCTCCGAGGATGCCGAAGAACGAGTTCCCGTGCGCCTTGGCCTCGTTGACGACCTTGTTGAGGTCGTCGAGATCCAGCTTCACCTGCGGTTTGTCGACATCGACCCAGCAGCCCTGGCAGCGCAGGTTGCAACTGTTGAGGATGGAGAGGTAGAGAAAGGGCGGGAAGTAGATCCCGTCCCGCATCCGTTCCTTGTAGAGATTGACCGAACGGATCCCCTTCACCCCGAAATTCCACAGGAACTTGGCGAGATGCCGTTTGTCCGCGGTGCGGAGAATGCGGCCGGCATATTGGAGGCTGGGGAGGATCATGGGAACGTTTTGAGGCGGAAGTCTTCCGATTTCAGCCGTTCAGGAAAGGCACTTCAGGGCTGAATCCACGGTCGCTTCGTCATGCACGATGGCGTGGAGGGCCTTGGCGACTTTCGCGGGCCGCGGATGCTGCCAGACGTTACGTCCCACGGCGATGCCGGCGGCGCCGCCATCGATGGCCTTTTTCACCATCTCGAGGAGGGCACGATCATCGCCCATGGCCGCTCCTCCGAGGACGATGACGGGCACAAAGCAGGCCTCGACGATGGCGCGGAATTCATCGGCGCTCGCGCCGGTGGGGAAGGCGGTCTTGACGATGTCGGATCCCAGCTCGGCCGCGGCACGCACCGTGTAGCCGATGTTTTCGAGCGTGTAATCAGCCGGACGCCCGATGCCGAAAGGCAGGGCCTCGAGGATCACCGGCACATCGGCGTCGAGACTCTCGGCGATCAGCTCGGCCGCTTCGCGGAAGATGCCCGTCTCGTTCGCGTGATGGGTGTAGAGCATGTTCATCATCGCGTGGGCACCGCAGGTGAGGGCCTCGTCAGCTCCGTAGAGGCGGTAGCTGCCCTCGTCGAGGTTGTCGCCGTAGCGGGGCTTGTAGCAGTCGGTGCGCAGGCAGACGCCTTTACCCTCGAGAGCTTCGACGGCGGCGAAGGCAAGACCGAGATTGACGACGTAGCCGTCTACAACGGGATTTAGCTGTTCGATCAGGGCGATCGGATCCTCCAGGCCCGGCACGGGAATGGCGGTGCCGTGGTCGATGGGGAGGATGACGGTGCGTCCGTCGGACTGGAGAAAGCGGGCGAGGTGTTGATCACGATCCATTAGGGGTAAAGGGAGCCGCGATCCGCCGCAGGGTCAAGGTGCGGGTTTCTTCCTCGATCGGTTCGGTCAAGGACCGATCTTCAGAAAGGGCCGGACTTTCGCAAGCGTGGCGGGCCCGATCCCGGGCACATCGTCGAGCTGCTCGACGCTGCGGAAGGGGCGCCTCTTGATGACCTCGTCGGCAAGGGATTCGCGCAGCCCGGTGCGGACGAGCTCTTCGAGCGAGGCAGTGTTGAGATCGATCGGCTCCCCCGGCGGGGCGAGGATGAAGGCGTCGTCGATGGCCTCGAGGGCGCGCAGCTCCTCGCGCTGTTCGCGGCGCATCGCGACGAGTTTCTCGGGGTTGCAATGCTTCCAGAGGCCCCGGCCGAGGAGCGCGGCGGAAAGCTCGGCATCTTCCAACTCGGCCTGCCAGTCGTCACGCTTCGTGCCATCCGGACGCGATCTCCCGAATCCGAAGGCGCGGGCGAGTCCCGCCTCGACCAGCCATTCGCCGAGGTCGCGGCCGCCCGAAAGGGTGATGAAGGCGTAATGGCGCGGCGAACCCGAGCGGCCCGGGGCTTTGGAGAAGGAAGTGTGGACCGTGAACGGTTCGGCCAGGATCTCCGCCACCCGGCGCTTCGCCTCGACGCCGCACTGGCGGGCGATCCCAAAATCCTCCACCCCGAAGTATCGCGCCTGCTCGCGGAGCCGACGTTTTCCCGTCACATCGGCGACATCGGTCTCGAGGCAGTCGACGAAGTAGAGGCGCAACACCGTCTCCCTGCCGTCGGGCAGGCGGACGACGAAGGAATCGCCATCCGCCCACTCCGTCGCCACGTATCGACAGCCCGGGATGGACTGAAGGGGTTCCTGCGCCCCAGTGAGCGAGAAGGTCACCACGAGGCTGACCGCCACGAGGCAGCGCAGTAGAGGCGAGGCGTTAGCGGGCGAGTCCGGGGAAACTATCGACATACTGGATCTTAAAATCCGGAAAGCTGTCCACAATCTGTATTTTGAAATCCGGGAAGCTTTCCACGATCTGCCATTTGCCGACAGAATCCGGAAATGCGTTGACCCTCATCACCTTCAGGTCCGGAAACGCCGTCACCACCTTCACCTGATAATCCGGAAAGCTCGTGACGAGCTGGATCTTTCCGTAGACCTTCGCGATCGCCGCCGAGGAGAGGGGATTCTTCGCGGAGAGTGGCAGGGCGAGAAAGAGGGCGGAGCCAAAGAGCAGCAGGGCGAGATCGCGAGAAGTGAGTCGGTTCATGAAAGAGGGACGGATGACCCGGACTGGTCATTCAGGCAAACCAAAAAGATCCCCCGGACACTCCCTCTCCCTCTCGATCGATCCGCTTCCGGCACCCGAAAGGGTGGGGGATGCCGATTGACGCGCTCCGATCCGGCCGGTATTTTACCACGGGTCTCTTTTTCAATCCGGGATCCTCCTTACCATGAAAACACTCTGGATGACGAAGGTCGGGCTCGCGGCACTGCTGCTGGCGGGCGTGGTGGACGCAGGCGCGGATGATCTCGTCGCTCGCATCGGATTCACTGGCTCCATTTACAACAATCAGGCCCGCCAGGCGCTCACCGGCACGGTCGGTGGCACCGGCGAATATGGGAAACTCAATCTCGAGGTCGATCTCCGCGGCACCATGACGAGCGAGGTGGGAACGCGAATCCCCGAGACGCGCCTCACCGGGAATTATCCCGTCGAGATTGTGCTGAAAGTCAGCAAGTCGGGTATCAGGGTCTCGGACTCGTTCACCACCGACATCAAGGTCAGTCGGAGATGGATCACCTTCGGTGATTACGGCTCGATCAGACTGGTCCGCCCCATCGATCCGCGGAAAATGGGACGCCAGCCGATCCGGGGTTCCGGGATTCTCAAATACAACTTTTGAGGCGATCCAACCTCGGAGGACGGTTCCCTGAAAGAGGGGGAGAGTGGAAGGGCTGGGACTCGAACCCAGGACCAATTGGTTAAAAGCCAACTGCTCTACCGACTGAGCTACCTTTCCGTTGGAAACCGAACGCGCGAAGTGCGGCTCGGGCCGGGTCGGAATTATACCGATCCCCTGAAGTCACGCAAGTGAAAGTTCGACGAGAAGATCCTGCAGGTCTCCCTGCCCTTGGCCGACTCGGAAATGCCGGTATCCCGCTGCCTCGGCTCCAGCCCAGTCACAGACGGGATCGTCGCCGACGTGCAGAATCGCCTCAGGGCGGACGCCGAGGCGTTCGCTGACCCGTTCAAAGAGCCTCGGATCTGGCTTGGAGAGGCGCTCCTCACCAGAGAGAAAAATCGCCTCGAAAGGTTCGACCAATCCGAGGTCGGAAAAGACGCGGCGGAGGCGGGCGTCGAAGTTCGAGAGGACGACGCAGCGGTGGGCTGCGGCGATTCGATGCAGGATCTCGGCGGTCCCGGGTGCGGCGAGCCAAGTGCCCGGCTCCTCGAAATGAAGGTAGAGGTCGTCAAAAAAAGCGTCGTAACTAACTTTATCCGGGAAGGTGACGCCGCTCTCTGCAAACACATCGCGAACGAGCCGGCTCCACCAAGCCCGCTCCGGTTGATCATCGGCGGTGGCGACGGATTCGGCTGAGAAGGGAGGACTGGTGCGTTTCCAGACCGCACCAAAGGTGCGCCCGATGACGGTGGGATCGACGATCGCGTCGTGCCTGGCGGCGACCCGGGCGTAAGTGACTCCGACCGGTTCAGCAAGGTGAATGAGCGTGCCGGCGGCGTCAAAGCTGACGACTTCAGGAGGGCGTTGTTTCATGGTGGAATTCGGCAACGGTCCGCGGGAGGACGCGATTTTCAACGAATCACAACTTGATTTGCGGGGATTCGCGTGTTTTCTAGATGGTGGGCTTCAGATCCGTCCTGGGCCCTGCATACTTGAGACGCCGGGCGTTCGCGCCTGGTTTGATGAAAGTGGGCTCGTCCCGCTTTTTTTTGTCTCAACATCATAGGACCTTTTGGAGCGTTGGAGAAAATGACAAACGAACTACTGGCACTTTTCGAATACTACGAGAAGGAGAAGGGCATCAAGCGCGATACGATGATCGATGCGCTCGAGACCGCCTTGCTCTCGGCATCGCGCAAGAGCATCGGGCCCGCCCGGGAGATGCGCATCAAGATCGAGCCTGAAAAAGGCGACATTCGTGCTTTCGCGACCCTCGTGGTGCGTGATCGCGTCACCAACCCCTATGAGGAGATCGACATCTTTACTGCCCGCCGCATCAGCCCCGGGATCGAGGTCGGTTCCGATCTCGAGGTGGACATCACGCCGAAAAATTTCGGTCGGATTGCCGCGCAAACCGCGAAGCAGACCATGATGCAACGTCTCCGTCAGGCGGAGAAAGAGATGATCTACGACGAGTTCAAGGACCGGGCTGGCGACATCGTCTCCGGCACGGTGCGGCGCTTCGAGCGCGGCGACGTCTACATCGACCTTGGTAAGTTCGAGGGGGTGATGCATCAGCGCGAGCGGGTCTCGACCGAGGAATACCACGTCGGGGACCGTGTCCGTGCCTATGTCGTCGCTGTGGAGAACGGGGCGAGGGGACCTGAGATCATTCTTTCCCGCAGCCATCCGAATTTCGTGCGCCGACTGTTCGAGTCCGAAGTCAGCGAGATCGCCGACCGCACCGTCGAAATCCGCTCGCTTGCCCGCGAGGCTGGCTACCGCACCAAGGTGGCCGTTTATAGCGCGGATGAGAAGGTGGATCCGGTGGGGGCCTGCGTTGGTCTGCGCGGGGCACGCGTCAAGAATATTGTCCGTGAACTCAACAACGAAAAGGTCGATATCATTCGCTGGAGCGACGACATCCGTCTCCTCGTGACCGAGGCCCTCAAGCCCGCCGAGATCAAGTCCATCTCCGTCGATGAGGCGAAGAAGTCCGTCCTCGTGAAGGTGGATGAGGAGGAACTCTCCAAGGCGATCGGGCGCCGTGGTCAAAATGCCCGGCTCACCGCCCGCCTTACCGGATGGGATGTCCAGGTGCAGAGAGACGAGTCGGCCCACGAGGCGTTTGAGGCACAGGTCGCCGGCGCTGCCGCGGCCATTGCCAAAGGGGCCGGAATTGATCAGGAGATGGCGATCATGCTCGTCCGCAGCGGTCTCAACAGTCTTGAGATCCTCGCGAATGATGTCGACGAGGTGGACATTGCTGGTATCCTCGAGATTCCGGTCGAGGAAGCTCTCGAGATCCGCAATCGTGCGGTGGTCGCGACGGGTGGTTCCGTCCCCGTCGAAGCTCCCGAGGCCGACGAAGCTCCCGTCCCTGTCGAAGCTCTTGCGGCCGACGAAGCTACCGGGGCCGTTGAGGCTCCCGAAGTCGACGAGGAGTCGGCGGGTTGAGAGTCCTCGCGGGCTTGATCCCGCCTTCTCGGATTGACAATGCTTTTCAGAACTCCAAAGTAAATATTCCTCCTCCCGTCGGCTTTCTGCCTCCCCATCCCGCCCGATTTCCTCATGCCCCCCCGCAAAGACAGTCCTTCCAAAGAACCCCGGGAATCGGTCGAGACCGAGTCCAAATCGCTCGATGAGCAAAAGGCTGAGGCCCTGAATCTCTTTGAGAAGGGGGAGCGGAAAGAGGCTCGCAAGGGCAAGTTGACGGCTTCGGTGGCCGAGCAGGGGTCTCTTTACGGGCACCTCGGGTCGGACAACACGATCGCCTCTCTGGCTGGAGCAAAGGCCGCGAACCGGGCCTCCCAGATCTCCGCCGAGTCCGAGTCCATCGAGTCGGAGGGAGAGCCTACCAAATCGATCGAGGTGGTTGGCGACAAGAAGGTCATCCACTTCAAGCCTCCCATCATCATCAAAGAGTTGGCAGCGATGATGGAGCTGCGGCCCGTCGAGTTGATGAAGGATCTCATGGAGATGGAGATCTTTGCGACGCTGACTCAGGCAATCGAGCCGGAAATCGCGGCGAGGGTCTGCGAAAAGCATGGATTTGTTTTCGAGAAAGAGCGCCGCGAGAAGGGCGCCGGCGTCCACAAGGTGGAAGAGGTCATTGAGGTTCCCGAGGTTCAGGACATCAAGGAAGTGGAGGAGGACAAGCTCCGTCTGCGTCCGCCGGTCGTCACCTTCATGGGGCACGTCGATCACGGCAAGACCTCTTTGCTCGACGCCTTTCGAGGTTCTCGCGTTGTCGCCGGTGAAGCTGGCGGTATCACCCAGCACATCGGCGCGTATCAGGTGACCCGCGGTGGGAACACGGTCACCTTCATCGATACCCCCGGTCACGCCGCCTTTTCCGAAATGCGGGCGCGCGGGGCCAATGTCACCGACATCGTCGTCCTCGTCGTCGCGGCGGACGACGGTCTCATGCCGACCACTCTCGAAGCGATCGACCACTGCAAGGCCGCCGGCGTCACCATCATCGTGGCACTGAACAAGTGTGACCTTCCAAGGGCCGACCTCCACCGGGCCAAAGGACAGTTGCAGGACGTTGGCCTCACTCCCGAAGAATACGGGGGTTCCACCATTTGTGTCGAAGTTTCCGCGAAAACCGGCCAGGGTCTCGACTCACTTTTCGAGATGATCCACCTCCAGGCCGAGGTGCTCGAACTGAAGGCGAACTTCGAAGGACCCGCCCGCGGAATCGTCATCGAGGCCCGCACCGAGGCGGGCAAGGGGCCCACCGCGACAGTGCTCGTGCAAAGCGGCACGCTCGACGTGGGCGATTCCTTCATCTGCGGCGTCGTCTGGGGCAAGGTCAAGGCGCTCCTCGACGACAAACAGAAGCGCATCCCCTCGGGAGGTCCGTCGACCCCAGTCGAGATCGTCGGGTATTCCGCTGTTCCCAGTGTCGGCGACGAGCTCGTCGAGCTCGAGAACGATCGCAAGGCGAAGAAGCTCAGCGACGAGCGCCTCGAAGCCCAGCGTCAGGCCAAGCTTGCACCGATCCAGCGTTCCGCCCTTGAGACCCTTTTCAACAACATCGAACAGGGGAAGAAAGCGTCACTGCGCCTCATCATCAAGGCCGATGCCCAAGGCTCGCTCCAAGCGATCGAAAAATCGCTCAACGAGATCGAGTCTGACAAGATATCCGCCGAGATTCTGCGCCAGAGTGTCGGGCCCATCACCGAGGCTGACGTGATTCTTGCGAGCGCCTCGGATGCCATTCTCATCGGTTTTAACACCAAGGTGGAGGCCAAGGCTCAGCCCATCGTGAAGCGCGAGGGGGTGCAGGTGAAATTGTTCTCCATCATCTACGAGCTCATCGATCAGGTGAAAGAGGCCATGCTCGGCCTCCTCGAGCCGGAGACCCGCGAGAAGGTTGTCGGTCACGCCAAGGTTCTCGAAGTCTTCAAACTTTCCTCCGGCAAGGTTGGCGGCTGCTCTGTCACCGATGGCCGTCTTGCCCGTCGTGCCCGTGCGCGTGTCCTTCGTGACGGGGTGCCCATCTATGATGGCGGTTTTTCCACCCTCCGCCGCTTCAAGGAGGATGTGAAGGAGGTAAAGGTCGGTCTCGAGTGCGGTGTCAAGCTCGGTCGGTTCAACGACTACCAGCCCGGCGACGTCATCGAATGTTACGAGCTCGAGAAGCTCGAGCAGACGCTCTGAGGCCGGGTTTCGCGTCCCCGTTTCGAATCCGCCGCGGCGGACCAATAAAGCCCGACCATGAGCCAACGACTCGACCGCATCAACGAATTGCTCCGGCGCGAGATCAGCGCCTGCATCGAGAAGCATTTCGAATTTCCCGAGGTGCTCGTCACGGTCCACGATGTCGAGACCGCCGTGGACCTGAAGAATGCCACCGTCTTCATCGGTGTGATCGGTTCGCCCGAACAGGCGCGTGCGGTCTTGAACAGGCTCAACGGCAAGCGGGGATTCATTCAGGGCACCGTGATGAAGCGGGTCGTGTTACGTAGCACCCCGCTTCTTCATTTCAAGGTGGATGACTCAGTCGAACGCGGCGTGCGCCTTCTCAACCTCCTCGACGAAATCGGTGATGTCGATTTGCCTGACGATCCCGAGTCCCGAACCGACAAGCTCTGAAGAAACCGGCGCCTGCTGATCGAAATCGGTCTTCGTGGGATGCCGGTCCAATCAGCCGCTCAACCCGTCCCTGCCTTTGTGGAATCGACCCTGTCAGACCTTCGGGAGCGGATCGAGTCTTCCGACTCCATCGTCGTCGTCAGTCACGATCGACCCGATGGTGACGCCATCGGGTCGTCTCTGGCGCTCGCGCTCATCCTTGAAAAGCTTGGCAAGCGCGTCACCGTCGTCAATCGCGATCGTGTGCCTGAGTCGCTTGCTTTCCTTCCGGGAAGTGAAAGGATCGTCCGCCTTGAGGCGCCGGTCCAGGCGGATCTCCTGATCGTCCTCGATGCGGCCGGGAAGGATCGAATCGACTCCGCCTTCTGGGACTGCGTTGCGTCGGTTCCCGCGACGATCAATCTCGATCACCACATCAGCAACACCCGCTTTGGCGACTTGGTGTATGTCGACGAACGCGCCCCCGCCACGGGTCAGCTCGTCTTCGAGCTCGCCCGCTCCGCCGACTGGCCTCTCGATGCCGCCATCGGCGAAAATCTCCTCGTCGCCATCTCGACTGACACCGGCAGTTTCCGCTACCCTTCGACCACCGCGGAAACGATGCGCATCGCTGGGGCCATCTTCGACCTCGGTGTGGATGTCGGTTTGGTGAATCAGCGCCTCTACGAGAGTTATCCCCTGCGCCGAGTCGAGGCCCTGCGGCGACTTCTCGAGGGGATGCGGCTCGACTTCGGGGGACGCTGCGCCAGTGTGAGGCTGCCTCTCGAACTGACCCGCGAACTCGATCTCCAGTCGGGCGACACCGAGGGCGTCATCGATGTGATCCGCGCGATCGACTCCGTTCAGATTGCGGTATTTTTTGAGGAATTGCCCGACGGGAGGATTCGTATCAGCAGCCGGGCCAAGGAAGCCCGCTACGGAGTCGGAGACCTCTGTGCCCGTTTTGGCGGAGGAGGCCATACCTTGGCGGCGGGGGCAAGAATGACCGGGCCCCTCGTGGCGGCAGAGGAAAGGTTTTTGGCGGCGGTGGGAGAGCTGTTTGGTTAGGGC
>Ga0172367_10001653_pt1 | contig 31754 bp, 26 predicted proteins | sample Lak10m_FD_114542 | JGI IMG/M metagenome (GOLD analysis project Ga0172367, IMG submission 114542) | Freshwater microbial communities from Kabuno Bay, South-Kivu, Congo - kab_022012_10m | ecosystem: Environmental > Aquatic > Freshwater > Lake | place: Democratic Republic of the Congo: South-Kivu...
AGTTCAGCAAGCATCTATTGCAGGAATCATCATTTGGAGCTTTAATGATTTCATAACTGCAAGAGCAATCACCATTACCAATCCTGAAGACCAGAATATCAGCACAAGCGGTCTTACTGATCTTAATAGACAGCCTCGATTGTCATATGCAATGTTCAAAGCATTGTTAAATGATGAAAAGGAACCTCTGTTACGATCAGGCACAATCAATAGCGACACTCCTCTGATTTTCATTCTTCTTAGTTTTAGTTTGGGAATAGCATTTTTTGTTTTGATTAGTAAATTCCGACGACTACGGGAATATATGCTACGAGCATTGATTAGACCTTATAATTTCTATTCGGATATCAGAGATCAGAGACTTCTCTCATTGGGGCAAACATTGTCTGTCGGTATATTGTCTTCTGCAACATTGGCAATCGTGATTTCTACGATGCTTTTTGTATTCAGAAGTTCTTTTGGGACTGAATATCTCTATATGATTCTCTTACCAACCGGCTTTCTACGAACCTTGCTCAATGAAATTACATGGACTCCTGAACTTGGATTTTTCTTCTTTACATTGCTTGGCATCATATCACATGTTGTTGTTGCGGGCATCATTTTATTTTCAGCTTTTCTAACGCGGACAAGATTATTTTTCATTGATGCATTCACAATTTCTGTTTGGTCTGCTCTCCCATTTTTACTCCTCTTACCTATCGCATTGGCTTTATTCAAAGTATTGTCAGCTAGCGGTTCAGCAATGTGGCTCATTATCCTCATGCTGGCTTTGTTTACTTGGTATTTTGCACGAATGTTGAAGTCAACCGCTGTTGTGTTTGATATACCTAGACTTTACGTATATCTCAGTGGTTCAGCTTTATTGTCCCTATTTGCCGGAATTATTCTTACCTATTATTCCAGTAAAGTAAACCTCTTCAGTTATATGTATTATTACTTTAGTACATTTTCATAAAAAAAAAGACTCGGAGTTTTCCGAGTCTTGACATGCCATCTATTTCATACCATTATTGAACGACAGTAGCAGTCAACTCTTTTCCTTGTTTATCCCTGATACGAAGAAGATATAGTCCTTTAGCAAATTCATTCATGGAAAGAATGGCGATTTGTGCATCGCCACAATGATGAACTTCACGTACTGTGCCTGTAATATCATAAATAGTGATTTCTGAAATGCCAATCTGATGCGCTATTTGGATAGTTTCATTCGCCATTTGAGTGATTTGTACTGAAGATTGATCAAATGTTTCTTTGATGCCTGCCACAGGTTTATTCACCAAGAATCGAAGTGTATCTTGCTTTGTCTCCCCTTTTCTATTGAATGCAAGAGCAACTTCAGCCGATCCGGGTTGAATAGTTACTGCAGTATCTAATGGCAGAAGAAAATCAACTTTCAATATCCCATTTTTTTGATTGGCGAATAATTTCATTTCCTTCTTATCACCTAATTTAAACCAGCGAAAATCATAGCAAGATTGTACATCACAGAACTGTGTTGTGATGATGTCTTGCCATTGCTGTGGTATATCCAAGGCAGTAACTGTATATTCAATATCTTGATTCAGCATGGAATTGCTTGAGATATATGCCTTCATGTCAAGGTCTACGGTATAATCCCATTCCATATTGATTGTGGCAGGAAAAATAGAATAACCACTTTCCTGAGCAGAAGAAGCTATTGAAGTGCCTATAATACCGAGTGTCAGAAGGGTGATATATGATTTCATGAAAGTTGGTCATTAAGTGAATAATTATTGGCAAAACTATGATTTTTCATTGATATACATTGACAACAATTGCAGAGATTTGTCAATATCACTCTTGGAATAGCAATGAAGATCAGTGGTTGTACATTTGTAAGAAATGGCTTTTTGCTCGGATATCCGGTAAAAGAGTCACTGCATTCACTCTTATCCTTATGTGATGAAGTCATTATAGCAATAGGAAATTCAGAGGATGAGACATTGCAATATGTTCAATCTTTGAAGAACCCTAAGGTGAGAATTATCGAAACCATTTGGGATGATTCGCTTCGTGAAGGCGGGAAAATATTGGCCCAGCAAACCAATATTGCATTGGAACAGTGTACCGGAGACTGGGTGATATATTTGCAAGCTGATGAAGTTCTTCATGAAAAAGATCGAGAATTACTCAAATCATCGATGCATCGAGCAAATCAAAGACCAGAAATAGAAGGGCTCCTATTTCAATATTTGCATTTTTTTGGTGATTATCATCATATAGGGATGGGTAGACAATGGTATCGAAGGGAAATTCGCGCATTTAAGAATACCGGTGCAATTACTTCATGGAAAGATGCTCAAGGTTTTAGAGTAAAAGAATCGGATGAATCCTTCAGAAAACTTCGAGTCATGGACATTCCGGTTTCGATATATCATTATGGTTGGGTGAGAAATCCTTCAGCATATCTTAGAAAACAATCAGCATTCGGACGTTTATATCACGATGATGCATGGCTTGCGGAGCATCTCCCAACATCAGAAGAATTTCCTACCTGTTATGAACTTGGAACTTTCACCGGTGAACATCCTCAAAACATGTTAGATCGAATACAAGAAGATGCCATCTGGACGAAACATTTTGATCCACATAGACGAAACCCTCGACCAATAGCAGTGGCTCTTTGCGATGGAATAGAGCGTATAACAGGAAAAAGAATCTTTGAATATCGCAATTATGAGGTATTGCGATGAAAAAGAGTGCATTCACTCAGAAAGATCTGAAACATCTATTGGAATTGCCATTCAGAAGATTGGGGCATGTTCTCGCAAAGGCTGTATTTTCTCCCAAAAAGGCGAATTATCCTTTTCATGTTTCAAAGGGAATGAAGATTCTGTTTTTACGTCATGATGGATTGGGGGATATGATTTGTACTCTACCAATGTTTCAAAAAATACGAGAGCATTATCCATATGCAGAGATACATGTCATGTGTACCAATGCAAATGTATCTTTTATTGAGCGCTGTGATTTCATCGATCATGTACACATCGTTGATAAGAATATTCAACATTCCCCTTTTTTATTCCTTAGAGTAATACGTAAAATCCGTAACTACAAGTATGATATAATCATTAATTGTTTAACATCGAAAGCATCAAAAAACGGGATACTTACATCTTTACTATCACATCCTATAACTCTTAGTAGTTCAGTCTATTTTGGTAATCAATATGAAGTGTATTTTTCAGCGCAATCCCAAAAAGCTGCTTCCGAAGAATCTATGTGGGATAAAATGTTGATGCTTGCAATTGAGACCTTTGGTTTGGATATTCAAAAAAACACTGTAAATCCAATACTGCCTTCTCTTCCGCAACATGTTCAAGATGCACAACAAACAATTATGGAATTAGGTCTTACTGAAAAAAGATTTATTGCTATAAATATTTCAGTCGGACAAGCACGCAATCAATGGAATATTGAATCATATGTCTCATTGATCAACTATATAATTAAATCTGGAAAAGAACCTTTACTCTTTGCAATTCAAAAAGATTACTATTTCATTGAATTAATCCAGCAATATGTTCCAAGTGTACAATATTATCCAATTGGCAGGCATATCTTAGAAGTTGGTGAAGCTCTGACATATGCTGCTTTAACTATTTCTCCAGACACGGGATTTCTACATTTAGCGAGCGTAGCCAAGTGTCCAATTATTGGTTTGTATTGTGCCCTTTCTGAAGATGTTAAAAATGAATGGGCCCCTTTCCGTGTTCAACATATCCGAATATTTTCAGAAACAGACAAAGTAAGCGATATTTCAGAACAATTAGTTATTGATGCTTTCATAAAACTAGAAGATATGTAGAATCATTCATAGATTTCCTGTCCATGGTCTGATGACAATTTCATCAATATGTGTGATTGCATCTGTATCCGATCTTCCCTGTTCCAAAGCAGAAATGATAATACCGGCAATCGAATCGGGATCCATCATGTCTTTACCTCTATCTTCAAGCATATCTTTTGACCAAATTGGTGTTCGTGTTGCACCGGGCAATACATCAAGCACACTGATTCCGTGCACACGTGCTTCTTCCCTGAAGGACCGCATCATGGCAAGTGTCCCCGCTTTAGTTGCTGAATACACAGCAGCACCCTCGAAAATGGTTGTGGCGGCAATTGAGTGAATACCAACAATACATTTGGGACCAACTGATTTCATAATCAATGGAAATGCATACTTGATTGTATAGAATACACCTAAAAGATTAATGTGAATCATTGATTCTGCTATTTCATCTTGCATGTTTGCGAGTTGTTCAAATTGAGCCATACCTGCATTTGCAATCACAATGCTCAATGATCCGAATGTTTCTGCAATTGCATGCATACATGCAATGACATCATCCTTATTACCAATATCACCTTTGAAATCAATAAGCGTATTCGGAAATTGATCCAATAGTTCTTTTGGGACTCCTCTTCGAGAAAATGTACAAACACTAGCACCTTTTTGAAGGAACTGTTTTGTCAGAGAAAGTCCAATTCCGGAAGAAGCTCCGGTGATAAGGATGGTCGATTGTTCAATTTGCATAGGGAAAAGCATATAAATGATTGCAAAACGATAACTTTGCAATATACTCTTTTATGAATTCAGATGTCAGCTTCCACTACATTGTATTTTACTCCTGGACCGGTTCCAATCTCCCAAAGAACCTCCATGGCAATGCATGAATTGCTCTATCATAAGTCAGAGCAATTTTCTATAATCCATGAAGAATTGAAAGCAAGTCTTCGACACATCATTCATACTGATGGTGAAGTCTTGATTGCTCCCGGTTCCGGAACAACTGCAGCTGAAATTATCATGCGTGGGATGGTTCCACATGGATCAAGATTGCTCATGATGGTGAATGGTCGTTTTTCTTCCAGATGGTCAGAATTGGGGATGTTATTCGGTCATGATATTCACATACTCGAAACACATTGGGGTACATCGTTCTCAGAGGAATTGTTCGAAGATATGCTTGCAAAAGAAACATTCCATTCGGTCTGGATCACACATACGGAAACATCCACCGGCATCACCATTCCACTTGAACAGTATTGCTCGATCATACATAGTCATTCTCCCGAAACTTTCATCATTGTAGATGCTGTCAGCAGTTTGATTCTTGAATCTATCAATATGCAATCATATGGTATTGATTGCCTCTTCAGTGCTTCCCAGAAATCTCTTGCCGCGCCTCCCGGAGCATGTATTATGGCTTTGAGCGATAGAGCAATGAGACATTGTGAAGAGAATGCACATCAACATAGCATTCAACAAAGCATGGTTCATGATCTGCTTTCTATGATACAAGCATCAAAACATGCTCAACCCCGATTCACACCACCACTACCAATAATATCTGCCTTATATGCTTCATGTCGGGCAATAGTCAATGATCCTGCATATCAAGAAAAACTCAGGATGCAATCAAAGAGAATCCGAGAGATGATTATGACATGGAAGGGTTGCTCAATGAATCAGGGACATTATTCCACCGGAGTGAGTGTAGTCCATCATGAGAAAGCAGAAGAAATTGTTGAATCACTCAAACAATATGGAATCATCATTGCCGGCGGACAAGATGCTTGGAAATCACAAGTATTTCGTATTGGACACATGGTGATATATTCAGAGTCTGATTTACAACGATTGGATAATTCAATGCAAGAAATACTGGAACATATCGCATGAAGATTCTCATCGCCTCAAATAATGCTCATAAAATCGAAGAATTGGCTGGTATTTTTACAACATTTTCTTTGCCAATAGAACTCATTTCTCAGAAGTCATATTTCGGTGAAGATTCACCCGAGATAGATGAGACAGGTGCAACATTGGAAGAAAATGCATTCATCAAGGCAAAAGCTCTTTTTGAAATGACTCAAATGCCTGTGATTTCTGATGATACCGGACTCGAAGTATATTCCCTGAATATGTCACCCGGTGTAATGAGCGCAAGATATGCCGGTGAACATGGAAATGACAAAGCGAATAGAGAGAAACTATTGCATGAGTTAGGTAATCATGATAATCGCAAAGCAAGATTTCGTACTGTTCTTCATTTTATGTCACATGAGAGTTCTTTCTCCGCAGAAGGAATATGCGAAGGTCGCATAGCCAAAGAAGAGGCAGGAAATCATGGATTTGGTTATGATTCTATATTCATACCCGATGGAGAAATACTCACATTTGCAGAAATGGATCCTTTCAAAAAAAATGCGATGAGTCATCGGGCAAAAGCAGGCATTGAACTCGGAAGTATGGTAGCAGAATTTGTACAGTCCAGGAATAAGAATGAATAATCATTCTATAAATATCCTTTTGAGCATTGTCATCAGTGCTGCACAGAATGATCAAGAACATCTGATGGAATACTTGAGAAAAGCATATGCTGATGGCATTTCACATGAAGTACTCTATGAAGCACTCTTGCAAATACATCTTTTTGCAGGGTTTCCTGCTTCCATAGAAGGATTGAATGCACTTCATTCAATATATGGCGATCAACATGTGCAATTGGAACAAAGTGACTCTTCACTTTTTGTGCAAAGAGGTGAGCATTTATGCAAAGAAATATATACTACTGTTTATGATAAAATGATGCAAAGAATGCAGAGCATATCACCGGATTTGGCACATTGGATGATACTGGATGGTTATGGAAAAACACTTTCAAGACCCGGTTTGCCTATCCAAGATAGAGAGCTCATCAATCTCGTCATTCTAGCAATGGGTTCTTGGAATCAACAATTCATTTCTCATCTAAGAGGTTCATTGAATATCGGTATATCAATGTCAGAAATACATAATGCAATTGACATATTGCGGAAAATGGGAAATATCCCTGCATATGATTTTGCATATAAGGTCATAGAGGAGTACACAGCATCATGAGAATTCGATTTACCTTTCTATTGTGTACAATGCTATTGTTCACTCAGCTATTTGGACAAAACAATAAGCCGGTACAAGATTCAAGCAAGCCGGCAAAGAATCAATCAATGGGACAATTCGCCATTCGGCATTTGCAAGAGGACATTGATGAGATATTATCTGCATCTGAATTATCAAATGCTTCCTTAGGACTTTCAGTCATCAATATTGAAACCGGTGAGATATTATATAAAAAGAATCCACATATTCTCCTCATACCGGCATCAACGATGAAGCTATTTACCACTGCTACGGCATTGGAAATATTGGGTCCTGACTTTCGATATGCAACCCTGATTTATATTGATGGTGTCATCAAAGATTCAGGAGAATTGGATGGTGATATCATCATTCGTGCATCCGGTGATCCCAGTATGAGTTTACTGTATATGAAAGATCCCGGTGTCATCTTCGATAATATTGCCCTTGCATTGGATTCAATGCACATTACCTCCATCAAGGGGAATATCATTCTTGATCATGGCTATTTTGATAATGAAGCATTTGGACCGGGCTGGGCAATTGATGATATACCATATCCATATTCTGCACCAATATCTGCCATTTCTTTTTATGATAATAAAGTTGAATTGTTATTCAAGCCAGGAATCAAAGCCGGAGATTATTCCAGACTAACCATTATACCGGACAATTCATATTTGCGCATTGTGAATAATGTCATGACCGTATCGGCCAATGCACCAACACTCTTGGAAACAGACTCGGATCCGCGTTCTGGGGTCATTGATATTCAAGGAGCGATTGCACTTCCGGATCAACAATCTGTCCAGAAAAAGTCAAGTGGGGATCAGGCGATGTCTCTCGGACTCAGCATAGATGATCCGGTTCAATACTTTTTGCATGTATTCAAGCAAAGACTCGAAAAAATGGGTATACGCATTCGTGGTTCACTTCTTCGCAATGAATTAGTAGATGGGCCAATTTCTTATAGTGAGTTGAAAGTACTTTATACTCATGTTTCGCCACCTATTTCATCAATCATACAAACCATCAATACATTTAGTCATAATCTTGGAGCTGATATGCTCTTGAAGACAATGGGTAAAGAGCAATTCGGCGAGGGATCTTTCATTAAGGGAACAGAAAGCGTTAAAAAGTTTCTGACGTCCATCGGCATTATGCCAGAGCAATGTTCCATAGTTGATGGCTCCGGTTTATCTCGATTGAATCTCCTTAGCGCACAACAACAAACATCTTTGCTTTCGAAAATGTATCGTTCATCAACAAGAGATGTGTTTCGAGCATCCTTTGCAAAACCCGGTATGCCCGGAACTTTGAATAATCGGATGCTGAATTCACTTGCTCAGCAACATGTTATCGCAAAAACTGGATCCATGAATAATGTATCGTGTTTATCAGGGTATATCACCACAAGAGATGAAGAGAATTTGGCATTTTCTATCATGATCAATGGTTTCACTGCACCCGATGGAATCATTCGTAATATCCAAGACATGATCTGTATGCGACTTTCCAGTTTCACGAGAAAATGAGAATATGCTTGAGAATATCACCTATACCGATACATTTTTTAGTGAATTAAACCCTCATGCAATTCGATGTACTGCATTGATGCGAGGATTCGAAGTACCTGATTCGCTTGCTTTCACTTATTGTGAGCTTGGTTGCGGAACAGGTCATTCACTCCTGGTTTTTGCTGCGGCTAATCCGCTTGCTCATTTTACTGGTATCGATTTTAATGAGGAGCATATAGCATTTGCTCAGTCGCGAGCCGATAGACTTGGCATCAAGAATTGTACATTTATTTATGCAGACATAACGAATATAGCTTCACTTCCACGGTTTGATTATATCGTCTTGCATGGACTATACACATGGGTACATGAGCATGTGAGACAATCGATTCATAGGATAGTGGAATCAAGTTTGAATCCCAAGGGCTTGGTACTTGTCAGCTATAATGCCTATCCTGGTTGGCATATACTTGAGCCATTGCGAATGATGTTCAGAGAATATTCAATGCATCTCTCCGATGATCCATTTTACAATGCTGAGCAAGGAATTGGCTTTCTTGAATGGATGCATGAACAGCAGAGTGAGTATATGAAAGTCGTTCCATCTGCAGGGGAATTCATCAAAGAATTATCCAAGCATGACTTGCGATATATCATACATGAATACTATGCAGACAATTGGACACCGCTTTGGTTCAAAGAGATGAATCAAAAAATGCAGAATTCCGGATTGTCATTTGCCGGACAACTTCCCTTTTTTCTGAATATTGGTGCAATTGCTTTACCGGAAGGATTCGAAGAAATACTCACGATTGGTGATGATCTTCTACAATTTGAGACCTATAAAGATCTCATCAGAAATACCATGTTTCGTTGGGATATCTATGCAAATGGTGAAAGGACCATAAGCAATCCCTTAGAGTTACTTGATTTTGGCAGAGTAACACCTCAAGAATATTCCTTGAATGACATTCAATTACCTGGATGTAAGATTTTCACATTAGAAGAAGAGATCCATACGATTATTCTCGCTGAATTGGAATCAGGACAAACACATGTTCGCAAATTATCCGCATCTCTCAACCTTGATGCACCAATCATTGAAGATGCATTACTCAATCTATTGATTGCAGAACAGATCAAACCGATTGTCTCCATACCCGCATCAGAACTTGATGCAAAAGGCATGCAGTCAATATTGATTTCATTCCTAGAAGAAACCCTTCTTTGCGAAGAACATACCATACCTTCTCCATTATCAGGCTCTGGAATCATCATTAATAAGGATACAGCCCTCTTTCTTTTAGCAACAATCAAACATCAAGAAAATGCCATTGATTGGATTGCTGAATGGATGGAAATACACGGTTATGGAGATTCTCAGCAAACGAAGAATCAAGCAGAAAAAGCATATGAAGTATTTGCATCTACTATTCCATTTTGGAAACGAATGCAAATCCTTTGAAAGTCATGCAAATGTTTTTACTGAAAATAAACAGAACTCAAAGTAATTACATATATTTGCGCACATTTTAATTCCCTCAATTTACTGCAGCATAAAGATCACATGGGATTCAAGATGGCAATCGTTGGAGCAACCGGTCTGGTTGGAAGAACGATGCTCAAAGTATTGGAAGAGAAAAACTTCCCCGTAGATTCACTCACATTGCTTGCCTCGGAACGATCCGCAGGAACAACAATGGAATTTCGCGGTTCAAAGCTCATTGTTCAACAATTAAATGAGCAATCTTTTGAGGCCATTGATATTGCGCTCTTTTCGGCAGGCGGAGTACTTAGTCGTGCTTTCGCACCGATTGCGGTAAAAGCGGGATGTACCGTGATTGATAATTCCTCCGCCTACCGAATGGAATCCGATATACCCCTTGTGGTACCGGAAGTTAATCCGGATGATGCCATGCTCCATCATGGCATCATCGCCAATCCAAATTGCTCCACCATTCAATTAGTAGTTGCTCTCGAACCGATTCGAAAGAAATTCGGTTTGAAACGCATGATAGTATCTACCTATCAATCTGTTTCCGGTGCCGGACAAAAAGGGATAGATCAATTGCAAGATGAGTTGGAGGGTCAAATTCCAAAAGAACGCATATCACAACATCAATTAGCATTTAATACGGTTTTTCATACAAGACCTACTGAAGAACGCGGAAGTTCCACAGAAGAAGAATTGAAAATGAAAAGAGAGATTCGTAGAATTTTCTCTATGCCTTCGCTACCAATTGCAGTCACTTGCGTACGAATCCCTTCAACCGGCGGACATGCTGAATCAATCTATGTAGAACTTGAACAACCTTGGACTCTTGATGAAATTCATGCATGCTTGAGTGGATTTCCCGGATTGACCGTGATAGATGACATGCATCAGGATGCCTTTCCTACTCCGGTCATGGCAAGTGGCAAGGATGATGTATTCGTAGGACGTATCAGAAAAGATGAAGATAATCCCTCAGGATTACAATTATGGGTTGTTGCAGACAATTTGCGGAAAGGTGCTGCCACCAATGCCGTGCAAATTGCTGAATTACTAATCAAAACACTATCATGAAGCATATAGCACTCATCATGGCAGGCGGTTCGGGTGAACGCTTTTGGCCATTGAGCAGAAAACATCATCCCAAGCAATTGCTTACACTGTTCTCGCAACAAACAATGCTTGAAGAAGCAGTTGATCGCATTGCACATGTTATACCGAAAGAGCAGATTTTCATCATCACAGGTGAGATAATACTCGAAGCAATCATCAATGCTGTTCCCGATATTCCAAAAGAGAATATCATAGCCGAACCATCCAAAAGAAATACCGCGCCTTGTCTTGCTTTGGGATATGCAATCATTCGTTCTCGCTTCAATGTTCCTGCAAGTGAATTGACCATTGGAGTCTTCACAGCAGATCATTTCATAAGACCAGCCGAAGTATTTGCATCTGATATCAAGACAGCATTGGATCATGCTTCACAATATCCTGATATCGTGACATTTGGAATTCCACCATCTAGACCAGAAACCGGATATGGATATATAGAGTCAGGTGAGAGCATCAATACTAGTTCTTTAAAGAAAGTAAAGAGTTTCCGAGAAAAACCAAAACTCGAAGATGCGCTTTCATATCTTTCTCAAGGTGGTTTTTATTGGAATAGCGGAATGTTTTTTTATCGACTCGACACATTTGCACAAGCAATGAAACATGCTATGCCAGATTCATTCGCTGCAATGGAATCCCTTCATGATCATCTGTTGAATGGACATTCGATGTCATCCATTGACATACAGCAATCCTTTAATCAGCTCGAAGCGACCTCGATTGACTATGGCATTATGGAGAGAATTGATAATGTGGTTGTCCTTCCCGCTTCCTTTACTTGGGATGATGTTGGATCTTGGGATGCATTATCAAGACTGGGAGAAACAAATGAGTCGAATACCATCATCTCGGGAAATTGTTTGACAATTGATGTAAAAGATAGCATCGTATGGAATGCTCATCCTGATATCATGCTCACTGCACACTCATTATCAGGCATGACAATCATATCGACTACTGATGCAATCATGGTATGTCCAACAGACAAAGCACAAGAAGTAAAATCTATCGTGACAGCTTTGCGTGAACAACATAAAGAACATTTACTCTGATTGCTATGTCTACTCGTTCAACATATGTACGTATCGATACTGATGCTCTACGATCCAATATTCGCATCATTCGAGAACATCTTCCTGTAGATACTGCAATCATGGCCATGGTCAAAGCCAATGCATATGGTCATGGAATTATTGAATGTTCTGAGATCGCTCAAGAAGAAGGTGTGGACTATCTCGGTATTGCATTTGCTTCTGAAGGGATAATGATTCGAAAGGCTGGGATTACTCTCCCAATCATCCTCATGACTCCGCCTGAACCGCAAGAATATGATGCATTGATTGAATATGAAATTGAGACCATCATTTGTTCAAAAGAATCCATTGACATTCTGAATCAGAAGGCAATCTTGCATAACTGTAGAATTCCAGTTCATCTCTTCATTGATACGGGAATGCATCGTGATGGCATCATGCCTGAGGAAACCGTCAGCATGGTACAATTAATGCTTGACTCTCCCGGACTCCATTGGAAAGGAATATGCACTCATTTTGCCACTGCAGATGCTGATGACATGTCATTTATGCTTGAACAATATGCAGTCTTTACTTCATGTTTGGATGCATTACTTTCTTTACAACTCAAACCTGAATGCATTCATATCGGTAATTCTGCTGCACTCATGCGCATGCCGGAGAATATCGGAAATCTTGCAAGACCGGGTCTTTCCATCTATGGATATGCACCTATCCCCGGTTTATTTCCAGGCTTGAAACCTATACTTTCACTACATTCTTCGATAATTTCAATTCGAAAAGTGCAAAAGGGAGAGTCAGTGTCTTATGGAAGATCTTTCATAGCCCAAAAAGACAGTGTGATTGGTACCATTCCCATTGGATATGGTGATGGTTTATTCCGTGGATTGACGGGCAAATTACAATGCATCATCAATGGAAAGAAATTTCCAATCGTGGGTAATATCTGCATGGATGAATGCATGGTAGATTTGGGAAATGAGAATATTCAGGTGGGTTCAATGGTAACATTCATTGGAAATGATAATGGTATTGAGCAGACTGCCGAAGACTTGGCGCTTCTCATCAATACCATACCTTATGAAATCACAACTGCTCTTTCAGCAAGAGTTCCTCGCATCATTGCATAAGCGCAGGATCCAATACTTCTTCATCAGTGCCAAACACTCCCGCTTTCTCATCATTAAACTCGCCTTCCCATCGGGCTATGACGACTGTCGCCAGACAATTTCCAAGAAGATTAACTGAAGTTCTGGCCATATCCATCAATTCATCAATACCGAAGATCATTGCAACGCCAAGTGCACCAATCCCCGGTGGCAAAAAAGAAGAAAGCGTTGCAAGTAATATCACAAGTGAAGCTCTTGGAACGGCAGCCACACCTTTCGATGTGATCATGAGGGATAACATCATCATGATTTGTTGCTCGAAAGTAAAGGTGAATCCCGGAATAGTCGTTGCAGCAGCTTGAGCAACAAAAACAGAAGCCATTGCAAGATACAATGTCGTTCCATCAAGATTAAAACTATATCCTGTTGGCATCACGAATCCAACTATTCGTTTTGGAACACCAAGCCTTTCCATGTTTTGCATAGCTTTTGGCAATGCCGACTCACTGCTGGTTGTCACAAATGCAAGAATGAATGGTTCACGTACTGCTTTGAGAAATGGCTTCACAGGTACTCGAAACAGTAATACAACTGCACCAAGAACGAGCACAACAAAGATGACAAGTGCGAGATATAAAGAAAGAACGAGCATACCCAAATTGGCCAGCACTCCCAAGCCTTGATGACTGATGGTAACTGCCATTGCTGCACCAACGCCAAATGGTGCAAACATCATGATATATCCTGTGAATTTGAACATGATCTGTGCAAGTGAATCACACATATCTACGATTGGTTTCCCTCTTTCTCCAATGGCGGTAAGTGCCATGGCAAACACTATCGAAAAAGCTACAATTTGCAGTACATCACCTTTAGACATTGCATCAATGATACTTGATGGAAATACATGTACGATTGTTTCAATCAATGTCTTCGGATGATTTTGAGCTATTGTGCCTAGTGCACCTGGATCACCATTCAATACAATGCCATGTCCCGGTTGAACAATATTCACTACTGCCAATCCGAGAAACAATGCGATCGTAGTCACAACTTCAAAATACAATATAGATTTCGCACCCATTCTTCCCACTTTCTTCAAATCACCACCGCCCGCAATGCCAATCACAATTGTTGAAAAGACCAAAGGTGCAATGATGGACTTAATCAAATTGAGAAAAATATCTCTCATGAATGAAAGAGATGAAGAAAATCCCGGTGCAATCCATCCAAGAAAGACTCCGAAAATCAAACCAAAAAGAATCTGCTTGGTTAAAGATATATGCCACCAGGGTCTATTGACATGTTGTTCATGCATGATTACAGCATCCGAAAGAGTGTATTAATCATTCCAATCTGCAATGAAGACATTTGTGTCACCGGACTTCTTATTCAATCTATTAGAACAAAAGACCAGTTTTTTTCCATCGGATGTGAACATAGGGAAACCATCAAATTCACCTGAATAAGTGATTCGTTCAAGTCCTGTACCATCTATATTGATCATATATAAATCAAAATTTCTCCCTTTTGCATCATCCATATTGGAACAAAAGATGATACGTTTTCCATCAGGATGCATAAATGGAGCAAAGTTAGCCGCGCCATTATTTGTTACACGAATGGGATTAGTGCCATCTATATTCATGACATAGATATCCAGCTTTGAAGGACGAACCAGATTTTCACGAACCAATGCGGTATGTTTTTCAAGATCTTGTCCTATAGGTCTTGATGCTCTATACACAATCTTTTTTCCATCTGGACTAAAAAACGCTCCACCATCATATCCGGCTGAATGCGTGATTCTGCGAATATCTGATCCATCTATAGAACAAGTGAATAATTCGATATCATCATCTATGATTGATGTATACACAATCCTCTTTCCATCTGGCGAAACGGTGGCTTCCGCATCATAATTATTTCCCTTAATGATGGTTGACAGAATCTTGCCGGTTGCAGTATCTGCTCTGACAATATCATATGTTGGATATAATGGCCATACATATCCTTTGGAAAAATCAGGTGGAGGTGGACATTGAGCATCATTATATGCAGTTGTGGCATAAATGACAGAGCCATCCGGGAGAAAATAAGAGCATGTTGTTCGACCTTGTCCATTTGAAACTCTTTTCATGCGATTTCCTGTAATATCCATCACATAAATTTGATCACAAGTTTCTTCCGGACCCCTTCTCTGAAAAACCAATGAGGCATTATCAAATGAAAGATACGCTTCGGCATTTTCACCTTCGAATGTCAACATGCGGATTTGTGACAAATGCCTTTCTTCGGAAATATATTCTTCTTTTTGTAAAAGTCTTCCTTGAGCAAATACATCAGATTGCAAGAAAAGTGTTAGTACAAATATTAGTATCATGTCTTAGAATGAAAAGATGAATGAAAAAATCAGCACAAAGATACACTTATCACAATGAAACGGCAATCAGTATTCCCTTTCTCTGATGTCCAAAATTCTGTAATTTACGCCATGATTTACTCTATGAGCGCATATTCACGACACTTCATGTTTGTGATGTCCATCTTCCTCTTTGGAATTGGATGTATGGATAGCAGAGTGCAATCAACAAATGATGTACCGGGAAGCCAATTCAGGGGGTCTGTTCGACTACTTTCGGAGGACAATTCCTTCACCATTAATAAGAGTTTGGTCTTGGTAAAATTGGAGGGCACAGGTTTTGAGACCCTCACCGATACCGCCGGAAGATGGACATTGAATCTCATTCCAAAAGGAACATATACCATACAATACTCCAAACCCGGATATTCATTGGCTAAACGATTCGGGGTGCGATCAGATGGAGTTATGCCCGTTATAACCAATCAAATGACATTAGTTCAAATGCCACCCTTCAGCATCGACTCTATGTCAATCACCGTGAAGTCCGATAGTGTGACAATACTTTGCCGAGTCAATCAAACTTCAACTTTGGTTCGGAGAGCAATTCTTTATGTTGATTCAATTCCACTGGATCCAAATCAAAGGAATAAATATGTATTCACTGATATTGGATTGCTCATTCAACCCGGAAATACAATCGGAATCATTACATTTCCTTTATCACGCTTTTATAATTCTGGTTTTGTCTCCGGCAGCACTGTACATTGCATGGGACTACCCATCATTCGTTTTGAAGCCACTCCTGATGAATCATATTTCGCAATTGATCCGAATACGAAAAAAACAATGTTCTGGAATGTGAACATAAAAGGAGCTAGTGCTTTATTTACATTGCCGTAGATACAAAATATTGCAACATTTGTCTTTGCTTTATCATGAATAATATATATTTCCATACAACTCTCAGAACGGTGAGATTTCTTGCGATAATGCTCCTTGCATTCTCAGGAATTCAATCCACAATCTATGCTCAGCGATTGAGGAATATACAACAGCATTCTCTCAATATTCGACTCAAACCACTGAAAACACTTGATGAATTGAAATCTGCATTGATGCAATCGTCAATTGCATCCATATCTCAATCCGAATTTCATCCGATTCTCCCCTATCCATTTCGCATACTTCATGTACAAGATCCATCGCTAAGATTTCAGATCAAATCGGCACATGAGCGCTTACTGAGGACTTATACTGTCCATATACCTGATGATATGTCCATCATGGCGGCAATCAAAGCACTAAAAAATGAACGTGATCTTGTAGAAATTGTTGAACCACGATATTCCGAACAGCCATTATTCAGACCTGATGACACCTATCTTGTTCAACAAAGTTTTCTTACTACAATTAAAGCATTTGAAGGTTGGGACATCTATACCGGCGATTCTTCCATTGTCATTGGCATCATAGATAATGGTTTTCTGCAACAACATGAAGATCTGAAAGATAATATCGCGATCAATACAGCTGAAATTGAAAATAATGGCATAGATGATGATCAGAATGGATTCATGGATGATTATCGTGGAGTAAATCTCGCTTGGCCGAATGATGGAACGCCTGCCGGCAGTACATATTTGGATTATGATGGACATGGAACAACAGTTGCTGGAGTGGCATCAGCAACATGGAATAATACGCGAGGAATTGCAGGCATTGGTGCTCAATGTAGATTCTTTCCAATCAAAGCCGGAAAAGAAGGTTCTGACAGAGTCGAATACGGATATGAAGGCATTCTTTATGGAATCATGCGTGGATTTCGCGTCCTGAATTGCAGTTGGGGTTCAGCGAATTCATATTCTGAAATCAATCAAAGCATCATCGATTTTGCGGTCGAGAGAAATGTATTGATTATAGCCGGGGCCGGTAATGACAATAATCGGGCTCCTGTATATCCCGCTTCATATCGTGGCGTGATGTCAGTCGGAGAAACCGATATTACTGATGCGAAGTCCATGGGTTCCTCTTGGGGTTGGTCAACTGATATCATGGCTCCAGGTTATAATGTTCGAACAACGGACAATTATGATTATTCATATACAACAATGAATGGCACTTCATTCGCTTCGCCAATCATTTCTGGATGCGCCGCCCTCGTGCATGGGAAATATCCTAAAGCATCTATGGAAGTTATTGAAGAACATCTGAAAACAACAGCAGACCCGATTGATTTGGCGAATACTTTTCTCACAGGTTTTCTTCCTGGTAGAGTTAATCTTCAGCGTGCTTTACAGGAATCACCACTCGAAAGACCATATCTCAAAGTGGATTGGAGTTTGGATGATGTTAAAAGAAAAGCAATTGGTGACACCATACATTTAAAATTGTTTATTAAGAATATTAGCGATAATAGAGATGCAAGGATGATTACCCTTCGCTTTTCAGCATTGGAAACATTCTTCAGACCTTTCAAACTATTGGACACCCTCAGATTTGTTAATGTAATTGGAATTGGTACCATAGATTCAAGCATTGTCTTTCGAATGATCATTGAAGAAAAAAGTGATGCTGAGTTCTATCATTCTTTAAAAGTTTTTGAGGATAATGGTCCACTTCCAACAGTACTTATTCCCATACGACCAATTCCGGTCATCACACATTTTGATACCAAACACCTTGCATTTTCTATCGGCGATTATGGCTCTTTGGGTTTTGTTAATGATCGCACGGTTGGGAGTGCAGGTAATGAACAATTTGATGGACTTGGTTTTATCTTTAAAAACTTTGGCTCAATGCTCTATGATGGTGGCCTCATCGCTGGTTCTACCGGAAATATCATAACCGGTTTTCCTAATTCTTCAGGATTTGAGCCCAGAATTCGATTTGCCAATTCCAAAGAAGGAGCATACACCGTATTGACGGATAGTTTGAATCCAAGTGGTAATCGCATCGGTATCTCGATCAAACAAACCATTGAAAAACTTGCTCCGAATAGTGTGACATTCAAGTTTACGCTGATAAACATGAACGATTCCCCAATATTCAATCCCGGATTTGGCATTTTTGGGGACTGGGATATCGGGAATTATGGAAGAGAAAATAGAGTTGAGCGATTCGTAGAAGTTATTCCAAATCACATGTTGGGAAGAGCAGATGCTGAAATTTCTTGGAGAAATGGTCGTTTTGCAGGCTCTCCACATCCTTTTGTAGGAATTATGGCATTTGCTGCTTCGAAAGAAACTTCTTTCAGACCACAAGTAGCCGGCATGAATGCATCTGTTTTTTCAGGAACAGATCAAGAGTTCACAGCTCTTTTAAATGCAGGAAACAGCATTCAATATGGTGCAAGTGGTGATATATCAATGTTTTGCGGGTCAAAATTTGAACGATCGCTCCTTCCTGGTGATTCAGTTTCTGCATATATCATCATCGGTGCTGATACATCTCGGGCATTGCTCAAACAGCATTTGCAATCTGCAATTGAGTCAATTGAAGGTCCTGTTTCCATACAAGAACTCTCAGCTACTGACAATATCATCATGTCAGAAGATGATTTCTTTTTCCACTTTGCATTATGCAGCGAAAAAAATCAAGCAAATCAATCATTTTCTCTGCTTAACTTGCAAGGTCTGAATATATTCAATGGTCTTATTGGTGATGGCTTTGTTCACATAGAAAAGAGCTTATTACCACAAGGGGTATATTTCCTCTGTTTGAATGGCAATAATTCAAGTATTATGCCATTTATTTTACATCGTTAAATATATGTTTTTTATAGTTTGTCGGAGTTGAAGCTTATGTCACTAAGACAGATCCTACGTTCTTTTTGCATTGTTCTCTTTCTTTTTTCAATGTCACATATGATGGCAAGCACAAATATTCCACAAAAAGGAATATTTATCCCCAATGTGGGACAGTGGCCTGCATCTGTTCATTATATGGCTAAAACACCATCCATGAACTTATGGATAACCGAAAAAGGAATTGTTCATGACTTATATACAATTGACCACAATCCTCATGGATTGAAAACCAAAAAGGGGCATGCCTTTGAGATGACAATGCCCGGCGCATTGATTCCGAAGGGATTTGGCGAAGTTCAAAGTCCGACAATCGTGAATTATTTCAGGGGCAAGCATTCGAATGAATGGAAACTCAATGTTCCTACCTATTCAACCATTCGTATTCCACAAGTCTATGATGGTATCGACATTGTCTATTCATTTGATGGCGCAAATCCTCGATATGATTTTCATGTTCAGCCCGGAACAGACCCATCTAAAATCATGCTGAATTTTAGTGGTGCCGAGGCATCAACCACGCAAGATGGAGCGCTATCAATTGAGACTCGATTTGGCACAATCGAACATGGTAAGATTCATGCTTTCCAATATGATGCATCCGGTGCAAAAATCACTGTACCATGTTCATTCAAGAAATCTCAGCAAGGCTTCACTTTCTCACTTGCTTCCTATGACAAGAACAAAACTTTAATCATTGATCCTCTCGTGTACAGCACATATTTGGGTAATGCAGGTGCCGATGCAATCAATGGCGTTGTGCTTGACAATGCAGGAAATGTTATTGCGGCAGGGTCAACCGAAACTGAAGATTTGCCTGTGATTACAGGTTCATATGATACTCAGTATAATGGCGGGATTGACGGTGTTGTCATTCGTTATTCTCCACAACTTCAAAATATTCTTAGTTTATCATATCTTGGTGGTGGCGGCGATGACATCATCAATGCAGTAGCCATTGACTTCAATGGTGGAATTTTTGTTGGTGGTGAAACCGGTTCAACCAATTTCCCATTGTCCACATCATGGAAAGATGCATTCAAAGCAGGTATCGATGGTTTTGTAGCCAAGCTCTCTTCAAATGGTTCACAACTTGTTTATTCAAGTTATATACCGGGTTCATTGGATGATAGAGTTCTCGCAATCGCTGCAAGACCAACCGGTGAATTGCTTGTTGGTGGCGTCACCAATTCATCCGACTACCCAAGAGATAATGGCGCTTATCAAAATTTGAAAAAAGCTTTGACAGATGGATTCATGATGGAGTTTAGACCTTCGGGTTCACTGATTAATTTTGCTAGCTATATTGGCGGTGATGGTGATGATCGTGTAACCGGCGTTGGTTATGATCCAAGTTTTAACGCAATATTCATTGCCGGTACCACAGGACAAGGAATTGCAAACGGAGCATATCCAACTCCGGGAAGTTGGCCGAATCAAGTTCCTTCAAGAAGACCATGGGATAATACATTCAATCAAAAAGATGATGGATTTGTTGCCAAGTTTGGGATTGCAGGCACGCACTCAGACCAGAATACCCAATTTCTTGGTTATCTTGGTGGCAATGGAAATGATCGTATCACAGGTCTCACGCCACTTGATGACGGTACTGTTATTGTATGTGGTGAGACTGATTTTGGAACCGGAATAACAACTTCATTTCCAATTGTTGGTACTACCTCATCCTCAAAAGGTGGATTGGATATTTTTGCGTCAAGAATTTCATCCAATGGTCGTACACTTGTAAATTCAGGTGTCTTTGGTACTTCAGGAACTGAATCCGCTACAGCAGTTGACTTTATTCCCGGTACATCGCAAGTATTGCTTTCGGGATGGACAAGTTCAAGAGATTTCAGCAGCAATAATATTGGATCTAAGAATCCTGATGGTGGATATGGCGGTGGACCAAAAGATGGTGTAGTCATGAAACTCACCAATGATTTGTCTGAAGTCATTTACTCTTCCTATTTCGGTGGTACAGGTGAAGATATTGTAAAGGCAATTGTTGAGACATCAAGAGGTGATTTCTTCTTTGGTGGCTCTACAACTTCACCCGATTTGGCAACATTTCAAGAAACAAACAATTCTACTCCAGGCACTGGAACAAATGGTTTTCTAGCTAAATATGCATTTGGCAATCTTTCTTTGAGCGCACCAAGTGCATTCACCACCGTATGCCCCGGTGGAAACATGAACTTTGCTTGGACAAAAGAGGGTCTTACAGCAACTGAACTTGTTTCCATTCAATTATCCTCTGATGGAGGAACAACTTGGAACACAGTAGCTAAAGATTTAACCGGTGGAAATTATGCTTGGAAAATACCTGATGATTATGTCGGTGGCACAATCTACAGAGCAAGAGTGATCAATGTGGCATCCGGACTTCGTGATATAAGTGATACTACTTTCAAAATTGGCGAAGCAACAGTCATCACCGAGCAACCTATTGGAGATTCACTTTGCCCTGGTTCACAATTCAGAATTTCTGTAAAAGGAAATGGCAAAGGAACCTATGAGTGGAGATTCAAGGGCAATATCATTCAGGGTGCTCGTGATTCTATTTTGACAATTCCTGCGGTAAAACCAACAGATGCAGGTGACTATGTCGCAACTGTCAATACAGGATGTAGAGCCACACAATCACAACCCGCAAGATTGGTTGTCAAACCCACGACAAGAGTGATCACAGAACCTCAAAATGTATCAGTTACATCAGGTTCCCCTCTTCAATTAACAGTTGTTGCAGAAGGAACGAAATTAGAATATCAATGGTATGTTGATGGTGCAAAAATCAATAATGCAACAGATTCTGTTTATAAACTCTCTTCTACAAATACAGGTAATTCCGGAGATTATTTCGTAATCATTACAGGCGAATGCGGAATTGATACAAGTGCAGTTGCAAAAGTTGTGGTTAGTCCTCCAAGTTCAGTATCCGAATCTGTGAAAGAACAATCAAATGACATTCAAATCAAAGTATTTGGTCAGGATGCCAATGACATGCATTTCACCGTGAATTCTCTCAAAGCAGGAATGGCGTCAATCTCTTTGATGTCCGGAACAGGTGAACTCATTCAACATCTATTTGAAGGTATGATCAATGCATCCGAAGTTCATGAATATCGTTTGCCTTCAGGTTTGGCAAGCGGTTCATATTGGATCAATGCGAAGATTGGTGGTATGTCCAATTCTAAACAATGTATCATCAAACAATGATGATCATGACTTTGGTCTCATCAAAGCCCGTGAATTCGTTCACGGGCTTTTTTATTGTACATTCATATTTGCATCAAGGTAGGGTATGAAGTATTCTTGACATGAATTACTTCTTGAATAGTCTGATCTGATAAATTCCAGTATTCCCTGCTGTTGCCACATATATTGCTGAGGAATATCAGGAAATCTTCGTAATAATGAACCATATCGAGTGATGCTTTTTTGCAACCAATACCATTCTATGATAGACCCTGTATATGTCTTGTGCAGATGTATCAAAAATGGATAGAATGCATTCAGGAACAGTTCACAGAATAGATGTATTGAGATTCCATTCCTGGATGTATATGATACAGCCGAAATATCATGAGGGATTTCCGCACCATGCATAATTGCATGAATCATTGGTGAATGCATGAACATTTGTATCAAACCAAGATAATCATCATCTTTATGGAAGATTCTTCTTCTTTGATTCATTCTTTTTCTCATGAACACAATACAGTATGCTTGTAATTGTTCTGAAGGAATCGGTATAGAATACTCCATTAATTCCAATTCTTTACATCTTCTCATCAAACGACGAAATGCATAGTCCTGCAAATCATCCATGCACTGTAATGATATCTTTCGCTCTTTGATTTGCATTGCAAGGACATCTTTCAGTGGCAAGACGATGCTTTCTTGAGCGATTTTGACAGAGATGTCATGCTCACAAACAATATGCAATAGAACATCATTATATCGAGAGTCAAGATGATGTTTATGGGTAAACCAATCTGAAGCATATTTGTGAAATTCCCCCTTGCCAATCAATAATTCCCCTTGAACCATGATAGCCATATCGATAAAATCAGGTCCTGAATAGGGATTTATTCTGCCAGGATGTACAATATGAATGATGTTCCCTGAATAAGCGAGTGTTGTATATGTTCCATCATAGAACATTGCATGAACTTTCTTCTGCAATTCCCTTTCATGTATCATACCCAATTCGTTCTTTATAATACTTTGCCGCTTCATACGCTTTCTCCCCAAATAATTCACCTTCCCCGGCATATTGAATTCCCCTTGAAACATTGATGAATACCGGTCCATTGGCATTCGCTTTCATGATTGCATCGATATCACCACCTTGTGCACCAATTCCGGGTATGAGCAGGACCGATTCATGTGCATATTGTCGAATCAATGCCAGCTCTTCAGGATGTGTTGCACCAATGACAAATCCAAGTGATGCATTTCTTTTCCAAGACAATACTGTTTCAATGACATGTTGATATATAGGTTTACTGTGTGATATTAGTCGTTGAAAGTCCGAAGAACCAGGATTCGAAGTAAGAGCGAGCACAATCACCATACGATCTTCGCGTTCTAGAAATGGTGCTAGTGAATCATAACCCATATATGGATTGACGGTGATGGCATCGCAATGTAAATCATCAAAAACAGCACGCGCATAAGCAGATGATGTATTACCAATATCAGCTCTCTTAGCATCAGCAATCGTAATGATGTCACTTGGGATGGATGCAATCGTTTGTTGTAGAGCTTCCCAACCTTTCACACCATATTGTTCATAAAAAGCAGTATTTATTTTATAAGCACTTGCAAACTCACTCGTTGCTTCTATGATTTGTTGATTAAACGATATAATTGGTGATTCTTCTGAAAGCAAATATTGAGGAATCTTAGACAATTCGGTATCCAAGCCAATGCAGAGTCTTGAAGAAATCGCTAACTGTCTAGCATTCATTTTATCTATTGCATTCATCATTTCATTTTACCAGGTTGAATAATTCATCGAGTTTTGGACTGAGAATAATCTCTGTTCTTCTGTTTTTTGCTCTTGCATCAGGTGTATCAGCTTCATCGGCAGGCATGAATTCACTTCTTCCCGATGCTATGATTCGCTTTGGATCAATACCATTTTCAATTGTCAGAATTCTTGCAACTTCAGTGGAACGCAGTACACTCAAATCCCAATTATCAGCAATACGTGCATTATTGATGGGCTTATTATCAGTATGACCTTCAATCATGACGGAAATATCGGTTTGTTGAGAGAGAACCGTGGCCAATTGTGACAATGCATCTCTTCCTCTTTGATCAATCACTGTGGAACCAGGTTTGAATAGTAATTGATTGGACATTTTTACATATACTTTCCCATTTTTCACTTCAATTTCAAGTCCACTGTCTTTAAAACCCAAAAGCGATTGCTCCACTCTCTCACGAAGCGCATTCATCGAAGAATCTCTTTGCTTGATAAGCGATTGCAATTCCCTGAGTTTTGATTCTCTCTCAAACAGATCTTCTTCTGCTTTCTCCAATTGAGTCAATAGTCCTTTGATTTCCTCAGAGCTCGATTTTGTGGCTTGCTCGACTTGTTGTTCAAGAGAGCGTACTTTCTCTTTACATATCCGTATTTCTTCATTCAAATCGGCAATGATTGCAAGATTTCCTGCATTGCTGGCTAAAACTTGATTTTTTTCACCAATAACACCTTGAAGTACTTTCTGCAAAGAGTCCGCTTTTTGTACTTGAGCATCATATGTTGAAGTAGAAACACAAGAAGAGGCAAAGAGAATGAACAAAAATCCAATGGAGATGTGCATTGGTAACAGCGATTGATATTTGTTCAGCATATTCATAATTATTCAATCCAATGAATTGAGTGTTGATTATCGTAAATTTACGGATTATTCATTGAGCTTGCTATGGAGATTTAAGTCTCACACCCATAAATCAATCTCAATATTAACTGCAGAGCATATATATGTCCCAATCAGCACCTCCGCATCTTGAAACTGTATCGCACATGATTGCTGAAATTCAATCCGGTAATCGAAGAACATTATCAAAAGCCATATCTCTTGTGGAAAGTTCTTTGGAGGAAGACCGTTTATTGACAGAAGCATTATTGGAAGCCATTGTACCATTGACAGGTAAAGCTAAAAGGATAGGAATTACGGGTAGCCCGGGAGTTGGAAAGTCCACATTCATTGAAACATTTGGATTGGCATGTATCGAAAAAGGTGAGTCGGTCGCAGTATTGGCCATAGATCCCAGCAGTCAATCACATGGTGGGAGCATATTGGGAGATAAAGTTCGTATGCCCGCATTGGCCAGATCCGAGCAAGCATATATACGTCCATCGCCATCGCGTTCAACATTAGGCGGGGTTTCAAATGCAACACGCGAGGCAATGCTTCTATGCGAAGCCGCAGGATTCACAACCATACTCATTGAAACAGTGGGTGTCGGCCAATCAGAAGTTGAAGTACGCTCAATGACAGATCTCTTTCTTTTTCTTACACTCCCGGTGGCAGGTGATGAAGTGCAAGGAATCAAAAGAGGAATCATGGAATTGGCTGATATCATCTTTGTCAATAAATCAGATGGTGACCTCCAAGATTTCGCTGAAATGGCCAAATCCCAAATACAAAGTGCACTTACATTGATGCATTCTCCCACTGAAGATTGGAAGGTAAGAACATTGACCGGTTCGGGTCTTACAGGACATGGCATTCAGGAATTACTCCAATTATGCAGTGAATTCTTTGTTTATCCATCGCCACATGATCATGCGATACAAGAGCGGAGAATCAAGCAAAATCTGGAATGGTTTGAAATGTCTTGTAGAAGAGAACTCATACACTGGGCTGAAACACAAGATTCGTTCAGGAATGCCAAATTGAAGGCAGAGCAAGACATAATCAATGGAAATACTGTACCTAGCATTGCCGCTCGATCACTTATCTATACACATCTTCATTCAGATTGATCTAGGTATCCTAATTCAAGCCAAAACGGTATCTTTGCAATCATTATTTATTCTACTCTATGTCAATGAATATCACATTTCCGGACGGAACAGTCAAACAATTTCCCGAGAATATAACCGGTAAAGACATTGCAATGTCCATATCTGAAGGTTTGGCAAGAAATGCACTCGGGATTTATGTCAATGACATACCCTATGATTTGTCTAGACCAATCTCACATGATGCAAGCATTCGCATTGTTACCTGGAATGATGATGATGGCAAACAGATATTCTGGCATTCAACAGCCCATCTCATGGCTGAAGCCCTTGAAGCATTGTATCCCGGTGTGAAATTCGGCATTGGTCCATCAATTGACGCAGGATTTTATTATGACATTGATTTACCAGATGGAATCAAAATATCCGTAGATGATTTACCCAAGATTGAACAGAAAATGAAAGAGTTGGTTAAAGCCGATTCCCCTTTCATTCGCAAGGAAATTTCTTGGGAAGATGCGATCGCATATTTCACCGAAAAAGGTGATGAATATAAATTGGAATTGCTTGATGGCTTGAAAGATTCAGAAATCACATTTTATTCCCAAGGTGGTTTTACTGATCTATGTCGTGGTACACATGTACCTTCAACGGGAACTCTGAAATATCCAAAATTACTCTCCGTAGCTGGAGCATATTGGCGTGGAGATTCTTCACGCAAACAATTGACTCGCATTTATGGCATTGCATTCCCAAAAAAAGATCAATTGGAAGCATTCATCTCATTACGTGAAGAAGCTGAAAAAAGAGATCATCGTAAAATTGGGAAAGAACTCGAATTATTCATGATTTCTCCGATGATCGGAGGCGGACTTCCCGTTTGGCTTCCAAATGGCACTGTCATACGCAGAACTCTCGAAGATTTTCTTCGTAAAGAGCAAGTCAAAAGAGGCTATCAAGAAGTAATCACTCCGCATATTGGTCATTTGCAATTGTATAAAACCAGTGGACATTATCCCTATTATGCAGATTCGCAATTCACACCGATCGCAGTAGATGATGAAGAATATCTCTTGAAACCAATGAATTGCCCGCATCATCATCAAATCTATGCATCAAAACCCAGATCCTATCGTGATCTTCCCGTTCGTTTATCTGAATTTGGAACGGTTTATCGCTATGAGCAATCCGGAGAATTGAATGGCTTGTCCAGAGTTCGGGGATTTACCCAAGATGATGCTCATATTTATTGCACGGAAGATCAACTTCGACATGAAATCAAACAAGTGATTGAAATCACACAAAAGGTTTTTAAGACTTTTGGCATGGATGTGAGCACGAGATTATCCTTCAGAGATGATAATCCGGATAAATATGGGGGAGATCTCACACTATGGGAAAGAGCTCAAAAAGAGATTCAAGAAGTTGCGGATGAAATGGAATTGGATTATTTCATTGGACTTGGAGAAGCGGCATTTTATGGTCCGAAGATTGACTTCATCGTACGCGATGCAATTGGAAGAAAATGGCAATTGGGCACAGTTCAAGTGGATTATGTCATGCCAGAGAGATTCCAATTGGAATATACCGGTGCGGATAATTCAAAACATCGTCCTGTTATCATTCATCGCGCACCATTTGGTTCAATGGAAAGATTTTTGTCAATTCTGATTGAACATTATGCCGGAAATTTCCCATTCTGGATTTCACCAATTCAGCTATCCATATTGCCAATCAGCGAAGAACAGCAAGGATATGCTCAAGAATTGACTGAACTCTTTGAATCCAAAGGGTATCGTGTCAAGATAGATCTCAGGAATGAAAAGATCTCTAGAAAAGTTGCTGAAAGTGAACAGAAAAAAATTCCATATGCCCTTGTTTTAGGGAAACGAGAACAAGAATTACGACAAGTATCTGTTCGGGAACATGGCGTAGGAGATCTTGGAGCAAAGTCCATTGAAGAGATTGAGGCACTATTTGCATCACTCATGATTGAATGATCACGTTGTTCTCACCGCCATTTTATGAGCGATGATTTCAAGACCTCTTGTGCCATCATTTGCAGGTAACATGGAAAGAGCGGATTGTGCAGCACCAATATGTGATTGTACCGCATGAATTGCATCTTCAATTATGCCATGTTTTCTGAAAATATCAATTGCAAAAGGTATGTCCTCTTTGGAGATACCTTTTTTTTGTATGTATGTCTGTATGAATTCTGCATCATCACCATCATTAATTACTTCATTGGCTCTCACAATGAAATAACTCTTTTTTCCTTCAATCAGGTCTTGACCCTTTACTTTACCAAATTCTTTATCTTCTGAAAGTACATCCAGTACATCATCTTGTATCTGGAAGGCAATACCCAAATGATATGAATATGTATGCAATGCTGTCACTTGCAATTGAGTGGCATTTGCAAAGAGTCCACCAATGACGGCAGAAAGCTCTATCAGTCTTGCAGTCTTCATTTCTATCATTGTTAAATACTCTTCCATGCTCACAATGGGCTTTTGTTGAAATTCCAAGTCATGAGCTTGACCTTCGCAGACATCTATGAGACCTTGCGTAAATCTAGACATGATTTCCATGCCACGAGGAGAGTTTTTTACTTCATTGATGAGCAATCGATATGCAATTCCCATCATGACATCTCCGCTTAATATTGCAGTTGCTTCATCCCACTTGACATGCACTGTTTCTCTGCCTCTTCGTAAAGGAGATCTATCCATGATATCATCATGCACCAAAGTGAAATTATGCAAGATTTCAAGTGCGGCACCACAACCTGCTGCTTGTTCGGGTATGCCTCCGATGCTTTCACATGCAAGCATGGTGAGGATGGGTCTTAATCGTTTTCCACCTGCCGAGAAGATATATTCGATTGGATCATATAATGTTTTTGGTTGAGCGCCCTTATATGAATCTGCTATGTGCACATCAATGAGCGATCGGTATGATGCGAGTTTTTCATTGAGTAGATGTGTATGTTGAATCATTGGTTCCATTAGATCGCTGTAATAGTACTTGTCTTCGTTAATTTAGAAATTTTTCTTATTAACAAACCAGAAAAGAAAGTACCTTGTTCCCACATCAGGAAAATACATCAGATAAAAGCAATTGACGTAATTCTTGAACACTTGAACACATATAATGAGGGTGCGAAGCGAGCAATTCCTCTTCCGTCCCATATCCATAGGAGCAGGCAATGGATTGCATAGAATGAGCATGTGCTCCTTTAATATCATGCTCTTTGTCCCCAATCATAACTGCATGAGCTGAATCAATCTGATATCTATTCAAAACATGTCCAATGATTGATGTCTTATCAGCTCTTGATTCATCAGCTGTTGCACCACATATATCAATAAAATGATGATCCAGCTTCATCATTTGCAAAATCTTTCCTGCATACATATCCGGCTTGGCAGTGGCTATGAAGAGTTGTGCTTGTTTCTCGGTAAGGATGTGCAATAATTCGGGGATGCCATCAAATACATTCTGCTCATATATTCCATGAACAGTATAATACTCACGATAGAGTCTCACAGCTTCTTTGGTGGTTTCACTATCGAAAGAACAATATGCAGGAAATGATTCCCAAAGAGGTGGTCCCAAAAATTTTCTCAATGTATGCATTGGAAGTGAATCTGCTCCCAAAGCATCGAGAGCATAATTGACAGAATTGATGATTCCATTGGCTGAATCAGACAATGTTCCATCAAGATCAAAGAGGAATGTTTTTTTCAAGTATTACCTTCTGTGGATTGATCAAAGGCGGAGGGATCAACGGACCACAATAATTTACTTCTGAGTACATCAAAAAATGTACTGTGAGCATGTTTGACGATTTTCACTTGAATATCAGATCTTCTGATCAATACTTGATCATTCTTCCCAATCGGTATTTCAATCTGACCATCAGCCACCAGACGCGCTTCCGATCCCGATGAATCAACTTTCACCGATAATTCCAATGTATCCGGAATGATGAGAGGTCGCATTGTCAATGAATGCGGAGAAATCGGCGTAATGCACAATACAGATGAGGATGGAGTGATGAGTGGTCCACCGCAAGACAAAGAATATGCAGTAGAACCGGTAGGAGTGGCGATAATCACGCCATCAGCTCTATATGAGGCAATTAAATATTGCTGATGAGCAATATGGGTTGTGATGAGTCTCGAAGAATCTTTTTTCTCAAAGACGATTTCATTAAAAGCAAGAATCGTTTTGCCATGCACTTGTGCTTCAAGAAGCGTCCTATCAACAATGCGGTAATTTCCTGAAAGGACATCATTCAATGCGCTAGGCAATTCATCAACATTGAATTCAGCGAGAAAACCAAGTCTACCTACATTCACACCCATGATGGGTAAATCAGATTCGGAAAATAATCTGGCAGCAGTGAGCATGGTTCCATCACCGCCAAATGCAATCACAAGATCAGCAAAGCGCTCAAAATCAATGGCCTGAAATTGCTGTACCCTTTCCTGCAGATGAATAGGAAACAGTGGAAAAATCGAGGGTTCCACACAGCATTCAGCACCTAAATCAATGAGAATCTCAGCAGCTTGAATGGCAGATTGCACAGCACCTATTCTATCGGGATTGACATATAATCCAATGGATTTCATGTCAAATCACCGGATGAGTCCGGCATAGAAGATGCAGGGCTTGCATTGTCCGCCACATAATTCAAACGTAAATCCCTGAGAGCATTATCGAGAAGTCTGGCTTCTGAATCAGTCAAATTTCCTTTGGTCTTTTCTTGAAGGACAGCCAATAATTCAATCACAAATGAAGCTTGTTCTAGATTCTTTTCTGTTTTACCGGTCATTGGATGTGCAATTTTACCAAGAGCTGTAAAACCCTCGATTTGAAACATCTGTACGATTCCGGAGAAATCAATTGTCATTTTCCACTCCAATCAAGCAAGTATGTCAGATAATGAAACCAAATAATCCGGAAGGATTTTCTTTCTTTCGAATGTCAAAGGAAGCGGAGTATGATGTATCGCCCCATTGATGATGCCAACCATGGAATTCGTATTACCATCTTTCATTGCTTCAACTGCGGCTTGACCCAATCGGCTAGCAAGAATGCGATCTGTAACGGATGGCTTCCCGCCTTTTTGCATAGCACCAAGCACAGACACAATGCTGTCGATATTATAAGAATCTTTCAAAATTTTCGCGAGATCATATCCACCACCTACTTCATCACCTTCACCAATGACAATGATATACCGTTTATTGTCATTTCTGGTTGTGATTCTTCTATGTAAATCAGGGATATTGGTTATTGTTTCAGGGATGGCGATATATTCAGCACCACAACCAATACCGACATTGATGGCGATATATCCTGCTTGGCTTCCCATGACCTCAATGATGAATACATTA
>Ga0172367_10001654_pt1 | contig 31753 bp, 46 predicted proteins | sample Lak10m_FD_114542 | JGI IMG/M metagenome (GOLD analysis project Ga0172367, IMG submission 114542) | Freshwater microbial communities from Kabuno Bay, South-Kivu, Congo - kab_022012_10m | ecosystem: Environmental > Aquatic > Freshwater > Lake | place: Democratic Republic of the Congo: South-Kivu...
AATGGATTAGATAATGAACCTAACACTAATTGGTTTGATTGTGTAGCAATAGCCCCGGTGCCTAATACTATTACTCCACTCAAACTGTTGGTAGCTACATTGGCTACATTGCCAATAATCGTATTATTGGAACCAATGGTATTAGTACAGCCTGCATTTCTTCCAAAGAAATTGTTGTACCTGCCTGTGGTGTTGCTACGACCAGCATTTACTCCAATGAAATTGTTGAACTGGCCTGTGGTGTTGTTAAAACCAGCACTGGGTCCAAAGAAATTGTTGTTACAGCCTGTGGTGTTGCAATAACCAGCATTTCTTCCAATGAAATTGTTGTACCTGCCTGTGGTGTTGAAACGACCAGCATTTGCTCCCAAGAAATTGTTGTTTGTGCCTGTGGTGTTACAAAAACCAGCATTTACTCCAAAGAAATTGTTGTACCCGCCTGTGGTGTTGCAACGACCAGCACTATATCCCAAGAAATTGTTGAGACTGCCTGTGGTGTTGCTACGACCAGCATTATATCCCAAGAAATTGTTGTTAGTGCCTGTGGTGTTGCAAAAACCAGCACTTCTTCCAAAGAAATTGTTGTATCTGCCTATGGTGTTGCTAAAACCAGCATTAAATCCTAAGAATATGTTGTGTTGAGCGAAAAACTCATTACTATCGGTGGTGCTATTGTACCCGGCCTTTTGACCAATGAATATGTTGTGTTGTGTGGCATAGTGATAACCTTCGCCTTCGTAACTATGGGCTTTTAATTTGAATCCAGCCCGGTAACCAATAGCCACATTGTTATTAACAAAAACATTAGTAGGGGTATAATTAGAATCATATTCACCTTTTCCAGCTTCTTTACCTATGAATACATTGTGGTTGGCTGCACCATACTTGCCTATGTTAAAACCAGCATTTACTCCAAAGAAATTGTTGTAACTACCGGTAGTGTTTACTCTACCTGCACAATTACCAATAAACACATTATTATTACCTGTAGTCAACGCATTACCGGCACTCAATCCAAATATAAAGTTATGATTGCCGGTGGCATTATTATTACCGGTGGTACTGTCTCCAATGAAGATGTTGGTAGCGTTTCTAGAGGTAATACGGGTTCTACCCTGTAGAAAAATATCGTTGGCGCTCAACGCAGTAGTACTCAAAGCCCCCGTCATGGTATCACCAGATAGTTTTACATATTGTGAACCCAGAGCATAATTAGCACTTACTGTGGACCAATTAGACCATAGAGCACTATTAGAATTAGTAGTGGTATAGACTGAATCATACTTAGCACTATTTGTAACCAGATTAGTGTAAGCGTTTGTCCAGAAAGCTGAATTAGTATTGGTGGTTGTGTAGTTACTGTTCCAATTACCAGATGTGGAAGCTAGTAATGATATATCTACCCCACTCAAATAGTTAGCACTATTGGTAACTAAATTGGTATAGGCTTCAGTCCAGGTAGCAGAAAGAACTGGAATATCTCCTAAACTAACAGGAATGCTGCTAAGTGCACTCAGACTGACTGTGTTGCCGTTGGTGATGGAAAGCAGGGCAGTATTCTCATCAAAACTTAAATCCTGTAAGCCGGTGCTCCATGTTGCACTATAAGAATTGACAGTTGTATAGGTGCTATTCCAATTACCACTGTTTGTGTAGACCACGGTGTTAACAGCGGGATCACCTCCACCTCCTCCTATTCCGCTGGCACTGGTCAGCAATGTTCCGTCATAAAAAAATATTCCGGTTCCGCTGACCGGAAATTGCAGGTTGCCCAGCATGGGCCCGCCGTCCGGATAATAGTTGTAGCTGTTGGTTCCCCCGCCCCCGCCATCCCCGGCCCCGTCATCCATCATTTCCTTTTCCACCGCTTCCTGTAGTTGATCCATTTTCTCGGCCATTTCCTTCTGGAAGTTGGCCAGTTCCTTGCTCACATAACTGCTGACAAAACTTTTCAGTTCATCCTCTTCATCATCCTCTTCTTCCTTTTTGTCTTTGTCTTTCTTTTTGTTAGTGGCAAGGATTTTTACATAATCATTCACCGGTTCTTCGGAGGGTTTGTCCCCCTTGATTTCCTCATTGTCCTCGTCGGCAACAATTTTCTTTTTGCGGGGTTTTGCTTTTTCTTTCTTGATGATATCCGTCAGATTGTTTACAAAACCCTCAAACGCATCCCCTTCCTGTTTCGGGGGTTGTTTCGCTTCTTCCTTTGGTTTTATATTCTCCGGTTTTGTTTCATCCGGTTCAACCGGGATAGATGATAACACAGGAACCGTTGTTTCAGTTTTCTTGAGAGGCACTTCTTTCAGCTTGTCCTTGAGTGTGCCCAGGAATTTTTCCAAGGGATCCGGTTCGGATGGTGCATCCTGTTTTGCAGAAAGACCTGGAACCTGTATGTTTTCCCGGATGGTTTTGCTTATGCCCTCTATGAATCCGGCAAACACATCCTTATTCACATCAACACTTTGTGAATTATTTACAATCTCCTTGTATTCCTTTTCTGTCTGAATCTTTTCAGCCAGATTCAGCAGGAACTTTTCCAAGGGATTCTGCATCTAACTATTTATGACGCAATTGTTTTTGTAAAATATATAATATATTTTATACCAACAAAAACAAGGCTTGCTGTGAGGCTTCTTCAAATGAACAGGGAGGCAAAGGCCATGTTTGTTGAGGTTCCTGTGTTTGAGAAAATGTTGCTAATATTTGATTCAACCATTCTCTTACCTGAACCATTTTATCAGAAGTTTTATTTTTTTCTTTTAGTCTGCTTTCAAGATCCAACAATACAATAAGCTGGGTGGATGTATAACCGCACTTCACCAACCATTGTTCTGCCGTATATTTTTCATTGAAAATTGATGGATCAACTTGATCTGCAGGCACGGCTGTTGTTCCGGCAGGAGGTTGCCACACCGACAAATCCCCGTTCCAAACAACAGAATTTATATATTTGTTGTTGGAATCTAAAATTACGTATTTGTTGTTCATATTATACATAATAACTTATGATAACAGCCAATCCATCGGCACCATTACCTGCAACACCAGATGAAAATCCGTGATCACAACCACCACCTCCGCCCCCGCCTGCTCCATACGTTCCACCATTTCCACCGGCACCACCTGTTGTGGCAGATTGAGCGCAGCCACCCCCACCGCCTTGTCCGGGAATTCTCACCAAAGCTGCGACAGATGTTCCGTTTGATCCGTTACCCGGCAACGCATCGCCTGTCAATCCCCCCGCAGCACGTCCAAACCCGTTGGATGAACAGCTACCTCCGTTGCCCCCTCTTCTTCTTGCATTCGCAGCAGTAATTGTTCCTCCTCCACCTCCTCCCGGTCCGCTGACCACACTATCGCCTCCCGTTCCACCGTCTGTGGTTGTGGTGGCACCTCCGGTTCCTCCAGACACACCGTAACCCACGCCAGAAACAGTTCCGCCCGCCACTCCCGTTTGGGCAGAGGCTATTCCACCTGATCCTCCGGTTCCGCCATTTGCAACGCTAAACGAACCAAATGAAGTGGATCCTCCGGGACTTCCCGCATTTCCATTGGCTGACAGTGCACCGGTACCACCAGTTCCTCCCAGTCCAACAGTTACAAGAACAGTTGCAGAAAGAATTCCGTTGTCTATGATTGTGGTTTGATACGCACCCCCGGCTCCACCACCTCCTCCTGTCCGGATCACACCGGCCGGTCCGCTTCTTCCACTTCCACCTCCACCACCTCCTCCTATTAAAATGGCTTGCACTCTTAACGCATTTGCAGGCTTTGACCACGTTCCGCTACTTGTGAATATTTGTATGTCTGGAGCAGATATTGAATTTACAGTTGTATATGTACTGTTCCAGTTGGCACTTGTATTACTGACAGAACTATAAGTACTGTTCCAGTTGGCACTGGTATTAGATACAGAACTATAAGTACTGTTCCAGTTGGCACTTGTATTACTGACAGAACTATAGGTACTGTTCCAGTTGGCACTGGTATTAGATACAGAACTATAAGTGTTGTTCCAATTATCTTCATTTTTATAATTGGTAATTGTGACAGAAATTGGAAAAAATAGTGAAGAAAAATTACTCATTGCACTTTCCACCCCCAACTTCCGCCGACATACACTATGGTAAATGTGATTCCAGGCACATCACATATTAAAGGTTCAAATAAAGGTTTACCCATAATCATATTGTCATTACTACTTATTGTTAAACTATAAGTATTCCAGTTATTAAACATATCTTGAAAAGTGAATGTTGTGCCATATTGTGGATTTGTTGGCAAATAACAAATAATTGATTGTGTACCAGAATCAACAAGATAGTTTGATACAGAAGAATCCACATAAGTGTCACTGTATATCAACAAACTATTACCTGCCCAATATGTTGATAAATTAGTAGTTTGTGTATAAACACTGTCATACTTCGCACTATTGGTATTGAGGCTGGTATATGTGCTGTTCCAATTATTGCTGTTACCACCCGTGGTAAAAATCACACCGGTGGAACTGATTGTTCCCAAAACAGTGAGTTTTGAATTTAATCCCACGGTGGACCCGGTTCCAATCAAAACATTTCCGGTTGGGGATATAAGCATTTTATTGGATGCAGATATGCTGTTGCTATCCGCCGTTCCTAAAACAAGATTCGAAGAAAGATCTGTGTCTGTTCCGTTTATTTTTTCTGTGCCTACATATCCAACCGTTACATTTTGATTGGCGCTTACCCCTGTGAAAATGTTTCCGGTAAAATCAATTCGTGTGCCTACTCCTGCATTTAGTCCTTGACTATCTCCTTCCCGCCATCCAAATCTGGCGACGGTCAATGCCCGACTTGCATTTGCCGGTACAATATTTTCAATAAATTCAACGTTTCTTGGTGTTGAATAGTCTGCATTAATAGTTCCAAGTGTATATGCGCTTAAATATCCTGTTGTTGAAACATTTTTAATCGTATAAGGAACATCGGCCGGGGACCAGCTAATATTAATAACATAATTCGAAGATGGGTTGATTGTGGTAGTCGCATATAATCCATCAATTACCAGCCCCGGTACGCTGCCGGTGGCATATAACGGTAATCCCACACAATTATAAAAGCGTATGTTTCTTAAGGTTACGTTTCTGAGCGTGTCACTTTCAATTTTTAAAAGTGCATTGGTTATTCCTGTACTGGATCCGGAAATAGATTGGAATGATAGCCCATCAATTAAAACATCCTTTGCTCCTTCTTGTATAGCGACAAGATTGGTGGTATCGCACAAACCTGCACAGGTGAAATCCCTCACCACTACACCGCCATAATTTGATATTTTTAAATATCTTGGTCGAAGGGCGGCGTCAGTATTGGTGCTGACCGGGCTGATACTGGTACAATTCAAAAGCTGAACGTCAAATGCTGTGGCGCTGTTGCCCGAATCAAATCCTATGTGACGAAGATCAAAATTACGTGTGCAATTTTCAACTGTTAATCCTTCTACCCGGACCCGCTTTGCTGCCGGTGCGGTGGCATGACCCTTGATTTCTATACCACGAATGCAATTTTTAACATATCCTCCAAGAACAAAAATATCATAGCTTCCATCATCTATCTCCAACCCGTTTGCATTCGTGGGAACCAGAGTTCCACTGCTGCCGGTCACATAACAATTTTCAATCAAAACATTACGGCTAAAATGTGTGGTAATGCAATCATCACCGCTTCCATAAGCTTTTACGTTTTTAAGGTGAACTTGGGTTGAAGGTCCAGGTGTGTAAACCACCGGATTGGTGCTAATTGCATATTCACTGGCGGCTATGTCGATACAATGATTAGGAGCATTATATGCTCCCACATTTTCTATGATGGCATTGGTAACATTTGCAAATCCTATGCAACAACCATTCGTATTGGTTCCGGGAGAATAGCTTCCGGAAAACCTTGAATTGTTGCCATCAACTGTCAGATCCTTGATAACAATATTTTCGTTTCCTTGATTGGTTAGATACGATCTTGTGTTTTGTGAATTGGTAAGAACGTTTTGAGAAGCAGTTGCTGTACTGGAAAGACGTATGATACTTGTATCAATTCCTTCTCCATAAATATAACTATTGGATCCTATCTTCAACTCTTGAGAAATCACATATGTACCACGAGGTATAAACAAACGGGCAGTTCCTGAGATGGCATTTAAAGCAGATTGTATTGCGGCATAATCGTTAGATACACCATCGCCTTTGGCACCAAAATCATTTACACTTAAAATTTCAGTAAATTTGTCCTGCAAACTTCTGGCTAAATTTCTGTTTGTGGCTATAGGGCTGATAGTTACACCACTTAACAAAATGTTATTTGTACTTAGATAATTTACAACTGTGGGAATAATATCCGCACTTTCTTCCCAACTATCACTAAGTGATTTTACAGTACTATAAACACTGTTCCAATTACCACTGGTATTGCTGACAGAACTATAGGTGCTGTTCCAGTCAGCACTAGTCTCACTTACCGATGTATAAGTACTGTTCCAGTCAGCAGATGCTTCTGAAACCGATGTATAAGTACTGTTCCAGTCAGCACTAGTCTCACTTACCGATGTGTAAGTACTATCCCAATTAGCTGATGCTTCTGAAACCGATGTATAAGTACTATTCCAGTTAGCTGAAGCAGATTGTAACGGAGATATGATTGCACTCTCTTCCCAACTATCACTGAGTGATTTAACGGTGGTATAGGTGCTGTTCCACTGGTTACTGTTGCCTCCTGTTGCCGCTACAGTTCCATTTACATTCAAATCTCCATTCATGGTTCCGCCGTTGGCATACTGAACGGCCACACTTCCCCCACCTCCACCCAGTTCCAATATCCTACGTGCGTAATTTTTGTTTTCTTCTGAGGAAGCTTTTATTTTTTCTTCCAGATATTGACGGGAAGAAGCAATAATATCGTCTTTTGCTTCTTTGATAATTTTATATTTTTCTTGGATTTCTTTTTCTTTTTCTTTTTGTTCCTGAATTGCTTTTTCTTTTTCTTCTTTTGCAATCCGCTTTTTTTCTAAAAGCTCATGTTCTTCACGAATCAAACTATTTTTTTTATTTTCTAGTCTTTCTTCAACTTGTTTTAGTTTTGTTTTTTCCAAATCATTTCTTTTGGTGGGTTCTAAAATATTAAGTTCTTCGGTAATTTTGGTTTCAGGTAGAACAACTTTTTCATTTAATATTTTGGTTTTACCGGGAGAAAATCTGGAATAAGGAACTTCACCATTTTCCACCACAACAACTTTAAATTTTACATCTTTATAAGTTTTTCCGTCTTCTGTGCTTACATCCGTTAAAATATATCTTTGACCATTTTCCAAAATATAATTATGTACAAAATCTTTTTCTTTTGTGCTAATTGAAGCCGTATCAAACAATTGATCTGTAAATTTATTACAATATATAACATTTTCCCCATCAGGAACTTGCAAAAGTTTTATGGGTATTCTTTTATCTAGAATAGCTTGAATGTAATCCACGTCTTATTTATTTGGTTCTGAACCATTTCAATAGGACTTGACAGTTAAAAGACATGATTTATAAGAGTTAAATGAGCGAAGCAAAACAACAACTAAAAGTGAAAAAGCTGCCAGAAGGTGGCTGGGCAATCTATGGAATCGATAGCAAAGAGAAAAAGGAGATTCAGATCGGCTATATCGGGGAAAACCTGAATCCAGAGGCGTTTCTGCCTGAAGGTACCCAACTGATCAAGTGAATTTTCTTTTATTCTTTTTGCTTTTGATGTTGGGCGGTTGCTCCACAATCGATCAAACAAAATATAAAAACTCACCTCGTCCTGGCATGAGTGAGGATGCACAAGATATAAACGCGGGTGGTTACGTCAACTGATCTGTTTTGTATAATCCTTTATAGGGGTTTTCACCAAAATAGCTGTTCAGGTCCTCGGCATACTCGTCATATGCAATTGACGATAGTGTTTCAAGGTTTGATGTCATAACTGGCACTAAACGGAACACCAGATACAAGAGGTGTTTTGCTAAGAATCACTGCATCCCGGTGAGCTGGCATCAGGCTTTGGTATCTTTTTAAAACGTGTTGATAGTAATGTGACTCTTTTTGGTTATCTAATTTTTGCAAAATAGCTTCACATTCTGACAATTTTAAATGATTTACTTTTTTATTTTTTTTCTTATCCACGCATTTATTTATAAAATTTATAACTTCGTTTCTTTACCAATCCGCTTTCTTATCTCCATAATACTCACGAGCATATCCATTTTTTAACAGGGATTCCCTTAAACTCACCCCATCAATCAGTATATCCCCCAATACCCGTCCACCGTATTTGTCCCAGGTTATGATGCTTATTTTGACAACTTTAGCATTTTGCAACAATTCTTTGGTGTACATGGATGCAAGCAATCCCTTTTGCCGTTCCCCTTCACTTTTGGCTCGCCACCCCTTTTCGGGCGTGTCCACACCCCATATGCGCACAAGCAGCCGATCTCCCAATTCCCGGGGCAGAAAGTCCACTTGCACCTCCACTGTGTCCCCGTCCAATACCCTTGTCACTTTCCAATCGTAAAGCGGATGGGGTTGGGCAAGTAGACAACAGCTGAAAGCCATTATCAATAACAAATATCGCACGTCTAATTATTTACAAAAAAACTAAATAATACAGTGAAGTTCGATAATTTTTACAATTTAATATTGGAATATTCTAATTTACCGCCCGGTTATGAGAACTTTTCCATCATGTCTATAGATGAATACAAGAAAAAATGTAATCAAACTGAAGATGAAGAAAATAATAAATTCGATCCCACTCAAGGTGCAAAATATGTTCAAAATTACGATATCCAAGATGCGTTAAAACGCAAAAAACAAAGTGAGGTTTTTTCAAAAGATAAACCCGGTCCGATAGTTCCTGTAAAAAAAGGAGAGGATGTATCTGAAGAACAATTCAAAGAACGCATAAAACAACGACCACCATCTCTTTTGAGCAGTCCACAAAAAATGCAGAAAACTGGTGGAGAAAACATAGTATATTATGCCGTTTCCATGCCTGCCCTCATGGGGTTTATGGTTGATGAAAAAACAAATGAATTGAAAGTAGTCCAAACATGTCCGTCCGCAGGGAAATGCAAGTTTGAATGTTTTGCGTTAAAAGGAAATTACCAATACCCTTCCACAAGTATTCGACAACATCAAAGATTAAATTATTTGATGAATGATTGGAATGGATTCCGCGAACAACTTTTGGCTGAAATAAACAAGGCATATTATACAAATAAAGCCAGCAAATACAAAACCGGAATACGATGGCATGATGCAGGAGATTTTTTTTCAGATGGTTACATCAACATCGCTTTTGATGTTGCTAATAAAACACCAGATGTAGAACATTATGCATATACCAAGGAATTTTTAAAATTAAGCAACCGCCCGGACAAACCAAAAAACTTTCGTTTTACATTTTCATTGGAAGGAAAATATGACAAACTTCTTCTTCGCGCACTACAGAATGTTAATTTTCGTTATTCACAAATAGTTCCTTACGATCTTTTCAAAGATCTTTTGAAAAGTAAAAAAGGAGAAAAATGGAATTTTACACCCGATGATGTATCAGAGTTAAAGCGTCGAATTATTGAAAAATATGGACAAACCTTGAATTTAAATAATCAAAACGTTTTCACCTATGGCGAAATGATGAAAATGCCAAACAATCCGGAAAGAAAAATTAATGTGATTGTTTCAGCGAATGACGGGGATGAACCTGCTTCTGAAAGAGATGATGTGGATGGAATATATTTGTTGGAACATTAATATATATTACTTTTCAAAACAGTCTTTGCCTGCCTGATGTTCGAATGTCAAAAATGCGAAACGTCTTGAATTGGGATTGACGCACACACCCCAGTCTGCTCCTAACTCTCCTGAAAGAGTTTTATAATGTTTACAACCCATGGAACAATCCGGGTACTCTTCATCCTCTTTTTCCCAACGCTCCACTTTTCCAAACGGTTTGTAATCGGAAGATAATTTTACCACGTTAAACATCAAATGTTCATGCAAATTACTCATCCCGGTTTTCCTCCTCGTTATAATCCTCCACTGCATCATGCAGATAGGTCTGCAGAATAAAGAAAACACCCAATACCCACCACCAACAACTGATCGGGGTTTCCTTGATGAATGTCAGATAGGTGAAAAGACTCATGGTGAACATGACCAAAAATGTGGCTTTCCAGGTTCTCATATTTTTTTTCTCAGTTCTTTCAGGGCAAACTTGCTCAGTTTCTTTTTACCTTTGCGAAGTTCTTTTATTTCTTTTTTGTTCAACAAATAATTGGCTGGTACCGGGATTGTTTCTTTTTGTTTTATGTTTTGCTGGGTGACAGCAATGGCTCCTTGAACGTAAGGGTCCTGATAATTGGTATAAAAACAAAGCTTTCCAAATTTGCTTTTGACCTGCACAGCCTGTATTTGAGGTTTTTGATAAAAATCCACATATTCCTGTATGGTTTCGCAAAGGTTATATAATGGATCATACCATTCATCCGGACACTCAATTCCCCAGCACATGCAGGTTTGTTCCTTGGGCAGATCTTTTTGAACAAAAATCTTAGGAAAAAATTTATATAATTTATTTTGCAGGTTTTGTTTCATAATGTCTCCACCAGTTCTTCAACATTCTCCATGCTATCTTCTATCTCGTCAAGCGGAGCAAAACGTTCACTGTTGAAACCCAGTTCCTGGGGTCCGCTTTTGCAGGTGGGATCAATAGGATTGCGTATTTCTTTCAGGGTAATGCCCACGCTACCTCCGTCCTTGTCTTTAAGATCCTGTTTGCCGATATAAACATCCCGCACAATGTAGGTACGGTCTTTCTTGGGCAATTCCGCATACAGTTTATGTGCCCACGCTTCAAACTGATCATTGATGCAGACCACCCTTTGTCCTTTCATGAACATGGGTCGATAGTAAAGGAATTGTTTATATTGTCAATATCAATCGTCGCAATTATCAAATTCACCCTCAAGTTCAATCGTGTTGCCTCTTGCTTTGACGGCTTTGATCTTGCTCTTGGCTATTTTGTAATTCTTTGGGAAAAGCAATTTCAAGTAAGACCGAACATATCTTTCACCTGCAGTCACTGGCGTTTTTGATTTTGTGGATTGTACAACTTTGTCTCCAATTACCTTTTTGCTTACTTCCAGTGCAAATATATAAAAACAACCTGTGCTGGGATTGTATCGTATACCTTTGACCGGATTTCCTTGGGCATCCAAAACAGGTTCATATCCAGAACCCTGTGCTGCTTGAATATCTTGTGCAGCCCTATTCATAGCTTGACTGGCAAAATCTTCCGCTTTTTGTAAAATCGCAGGTAATGCATCTATGATGGCATCCACTGGTTGATTGTTGAAAAGACCTCCGGTGGATTCTGTTTTTTTCTGAAGAATCGGGCGAAGCTCATTTTTCAATTCTTCGATATTTGTTTTGGCTTTTTCCAATTTTTGCGTATTTTTCTCCTGCATTTGTTGATACCCCAAACCTATGTTGACAACGCGATCAGCAATTTCTCCTTGTTTATTTTTGTAACGGAAACTTATGAATTCCGGTGCGGTATCTCCGGCAAAGGTTTCCTTAAATTTCTCAGCAGCATCTTCTCCAATTCCTTCATTTACAAGATTTGACAATTCATCAAATTTCATATTCATATATTTATTTTAGTTTCAACCCTTTCTTTATCAACCGTTTCATTTTCCAAAACCACCCCATGTCACTATAGTTCAGATGATCATCTATTTTACCCATCACATCCCATAGATAACTCTTTGGTATGCAACTACCTTCACCTTTATCTATTTTTTGATCTTGCCATGCTTGGGCTATGCTCAATCCAAACCGTATTGTTTGCAGTTCCTGTCGGGTGAATTTCACCCTCCAATCATAACAGGTTTATTTCCTTGTCAAATGCTTTACGTATTCGTTTCGGTGATGACAAACCCAGTCCAAAAGTGCCCGTTCAAATCCAACGTCATGTCCGGCCCGTTCACTCATGTACCATTTATTTTTCAAAATCTCATCTCGCTCCATTAAAAAAAGACGGTAAAGCTCAGAATTTTTCAGTATTGTTTCTGCTGACATATCATCCCCTTCCCCATCATTGGAAATGTTTATACTATTATTTACCTGTTTTCTTTAAAAAAACTCCTTTGCAATCGGTTTTTGTAAACTTATGGGGCTGACCAATATAGTAAAGAAGTTTCACCACGTCTTTCAATTCTTCCACTTCTTTTTCCAGCTTGGTTATACGTTCCAGAACCTTTTCCCGTTTCAGATTCACGGAAAATTAATATAAAATCTTTTGTTCCAGCTTGAAAATCCAGTTAGGAACGCTTTGACTAACTCGATAAAACTTCCGCAACAAAAATTTAACGGGTTTGTTGTACACAACATTAATGATTTTATATGAAATACGGCTGGTCTTCTTCTGGTGAAGACGCATCTGTTCCGCAAGCTTCTTGTCCATTTCAACTCGACTGGCATGTTCTTGGTCACTTTCCCGTTCACTCTTTTCCAGCTTGATGCTCTTTACCTTTCCTTTCACAACGTGTGCTTTGTAATCCAAGGCATAATAACGATCATCCTGTTTGTTTAGGTCATAGGAATAGAAATGAATGTCATTGGTGATGTTGGTTTTAACCCACCGACGATTTTTTACTTTTAGACTCCAAGTTGCCCATCCCTTGAATCTCTTTTTATCCTCAAGCTTTTCCTCGGGGGTGCTTTCCCGATATTCAACATGTTCCAGATAAACATCACCATTTTCCCGAATCTCATAGGTGAGCATGGCATTGTCCAGATCCTTGGTTTGAAATTCCAATTTTCTTGGATCAAAGTCTCCTCCCAAGAATTTCTTTATCAAAGCATCCGTGGGAAGCTTTTTCTTTACCTTTACATAATCAAATAATCCCATAGTTGTTCTCCTTGTTTTTACTTATATGAAATGAATATGCTGTCAATATTATTTTTATTTGAGCCATATGGTCGTGGGATCATAAGCATCTGTATCCAGGAAATCCCACACTTTCCATTTGCAAGTACCTTTCATGCATTCAATTACATTATATACCAAGGCATATGTATCCTCAATGTGCCAAACATCGTCCATGAGTTTTTTGCCGTGATAACGGCTTCGGTGCGCCACGTGATCTGCGTAGCTGTATGCAAAACCGCTGAACGGAGGAAGCACACAACCCAGACTGCAAAGCACACCCTGAATGCGGCTGGCCACTTCCTGACCGCCCACGGAATGCATGGTCACGATTGCTCCGGCCGGTTTACCCAACACATGTTTCTTGCCCTCCACCTCGGTCATCTTCTCAAAAAGAAGCTGGAGAGGACTGCCCCAGCTTTGCCAATAGGTTCCGCTGCAAACCAAAATGGCGTTGCTGGTTCGCAGATATTTTCGCACGTGGAGCCAGTTGAACTGAGGGGCCAGATGAATGATGCGCACTTTGATGGCGGGATCTATTTTGTTTATGGTCTTCTTGAGTTTTTTGATAAGATTAAACGTATTGCCGGTGCGTCCTCCCAAGGCTCCATTAATGATGGAAATGGTGTATTTTTTGCTTTCCTCGGCCATGTTTCATTTATAGCAGCCCTATCTTTTAGTCAACACCTTTATAAATAATAATGTGATACACAAATTTTTACTAAAATTACTGTTATGGTCAGATGATCTGATAGAACGATTTGTGAAATTTATTATAAAATTAAAATGATTCCTCGCACTGATTATATCCAGGGAATTGGTTTTGTTTATTATGACGGCAAGGGAAATCGCTATGTTTTTGACAATAAACACGAAATGGATCAATATATACAAGAATTAAAGCTTAAAAAGAAAAAGGATTTGGAAAAAGAAGAAAATAAAAAGATACAAAATTTCCAGCCCCAGATAGAACTGTTGCATCGCCGGGGAATTGGAAAGTAGTTGACAGTTTATCCTTTCCCCTTATAAAGGGATCATGCGCCGAGGCATTTGCTGCATTGTGTTGAGTCTTGAGGACCGGGACCCGTCCCTTAAGTTCAAGACCATGACCTACAAAAAATTCAGCAGCATGAAGCGAAAAGAAGCCCTGGAGGAACTGGACAATCGCATACACAACAACATGCTGGTCACAGCTGAAGCCATTCGATTCTGCCACGATAAAGGCTATACCTATCGTCTCAGCAGTGATCTGTTTCCGCTCATTACCTATGACAAAGCCAAAGTGCGCTTGGAAGATCTGCCCAATTACAAACAAATATCCGACGCCATACTGAACACCCGGGATTATCTCAAGGAGCATCCGGTTCGCCTTTCATCGCATCCCAGTGAGTTTAATGTGTTGGCCACCGAAAACAAAGATGCGTTGCACCGCACTGTTAATGAACTGAACTTTACTGGATGGTTCCTGACTCAGTTGGGCTGTCCTCTTGATTACAACAGCCCCATCAACATTCACATCAACAACAGTCGGGGAGATTTTAACGATATTGCCAAACGTTTCACCGACAATCTTGGACTGCTTACAGACGATGCTCGCAAACGTCTTGTAGTGGAAAATGATGACAAAAACAAATGTTGGAGTGTGCGTAAATTGTTAACCAGTCTTTATCCGCGCATGCTGGCCCCCATCACGTTTGATTACCTGCACCACAAATGCCATCCCGATGATTTTATCGAAAAAGATGCTTTCAGTCTTTGTCGGGACACTTGGCGGGGTTATCGCCCTTTATTTCATTACAGCGAAAGCCGGGAAGGTAAAAATCCCCGGGCCCATGCCGATTATGTGAAAAGCATGCCCGATACCTATGGTGTGGAAGATATTGATGTGGACTTTGAGTTTAAGATGAAAGATAAAGCTTTCCCAACTGTAAATTATTTAAAATAAGTTATTTCGCATCCTGCATAATCGTTTACACCGGAAACTGCTAAATTTAAAACCATAATATGATTGGCATTTGTATTTTTTGCTATTCCTATTGAACAGGACAATCCAGAAATAAGAGTTAATATAACATTTACATTACTATTGTGTAAATTGTGTATGTATATTTGAGAAGGAACAAAAGAAGGATTGCCGCTTGTTCTGGTTTCACATTGTGTAAACGCACCTCCGGGCCCGGAACCCGGACCTGCATTATACGTCAATACCGCATATTTTGGATAAACATCTACTGAAGAAATTGGAGGATAAGAACATCCTGAAGGAAACAGGGTACTGTCCAGATATTGTAATCGAGTTACTGATACTGCTGGATAGTTAGTATCGCCGGGGCTGAATTGTATAAATTTACCGTATTCGGCCGTCTGATAATTGGACACTACATTGGTGGTATAACTCACCTTATTATTTATTTAAAAACAGGGGGAAAATTACTGCATTTCGCCCGGATCAAATCCAAGCTCGGCTTTTACATCAATACCACCCTCATCTCCACCTTCTTCGCCATCCAATGTTTCAGTTTCTTTTGGTTCTTCGGATTGACCTTTGTCCTCACCCTTTGTGGTTAATATGCCGAAAGACACAAGATCATTCAGTATTGCTTTTTCATTTTTACCGGCAGGAACATCCGGAAGCTGTTTGGTTTGAGCATCTTCCCGATAGTTTTGCAAAGAATTATTTATGTCGGAAAGACTTTCCCGGCCAGGAATTTCGTCCGGAACATATTTTATAAAACTGCGATAGAACTTCTGAACACCCACTGGGATTTTGCTAAAATCAACGTTTATATTCTTTTCAAAATCAGAGGCAGCCAGTTGGCGGCTCACATAAGCTTCAAAAATAAGATGGCTGTCTTTGTTCATTTACTTATTATATTTACTCTTGTTCCGCTTCCGCTGCGGTTCTTTTTGATTTCATGACCAACCCTTGAATGATGCGTTCTCCTTCTTTGTCTCCTTTAAACACCTTTTTAACATCTTCTATGGGAAGAGCCAAAACATATTGATAAATGAACGGCAGATACTTTTGATCCTCGGTGCTGACCAGTTCAAAAATCTTGTTCCATAGTTCTGGTCCGGCAATCGTATCAGTAACTTCCTGTTCAATCACATCCTTCTTCAATTTGCGTTCCACGGCTGCTTCTGGAACACCTTTGTCCGGATCAATTGCCAGATATTCATATATTCCTTTCACAACCTCGTGAACCAGATAAGGAAATGTTTTGGCCAGAGCTTTGATGGTGTAGGTGTCTCCTTCCGGAACCACTTCTTCGCTGCCTTGTGCAGCCGCTTCAATCATGGGCATGTTGAAGTTTTCAATCGGAGGAGATGCGAAATAGAAAAGCTGGGCCACGGTTGTGACCAGTCCGTAATTGTAAATCAAGCTTTTGTCCATTTCATCCAGCTGGCTTTTAACCAGATTGAAAAGATAAAGCTTGCTGACCGCGTTTCCTTGCATGAGTGTGTTGGCCAAACGACGGCGCAGTTTGGTTTCAGTATCATCAAAAAGATTTTCCGCCACGATCTGATTCAGTTCTTCCAAATCAGAAAGACCCTCCACATCTGGCAAAAGTTTGTCCTGTGCTTCCTGTTCAGATTGAGTGACGGCATTTTTAAGATCCGGTGTGCCCAGCTTGGCAACGATTTTGAGTCGTTTGTTTTCCACCAGCTTCTTGATGTATTCAAACTCGGGAAGACTAAGCACCACATCCACGGCCATTTTTTCCAACCGGGCTTTGTTGGCGCTTTCCACTTCGCTGATTTTGTTGAATGCACCAAACACGCTGGCAACCAACTGGGGAAAGTTTTGCTGGGTGACCGGGGCTTTGGTGTAATGCTTGATCCGGTCCAAAAGCTTTTGATATGCCTCGGAAACAATCAACTCATAATAATCCTGTGCTTTTTCCGGAAGTGCCCCCAATATTTCCTCAGTGCCTGCTTCCAGTTGTTTGCGCTTTTCCGGATGAATTAGGTCTTCCTGTTCTCCGGTTTCAATTGCTTCCCGAAAATTCTTCATTTACGTCCAAGCTTTTGGCGATATTTGAAAAACAAATTAACGTCCGGATTGCGTTTGGCTGCCTTGCCTTCCTCGTTTTCCTCTTCACCTTCCTCACCCTTGGGCACAAGACCTTTGGGGCGGGGTTGAAAACCAGGACGAGGTTCCAGCGGATTGCGCCGGGGCGGGCTTTTGGGTTCGGTGCTGGGCTTTTCAGTGTCGGGCTTCACATCCGGCTTTTCCTTGGGCGGAGCGGCGGGGGCAGGTTGTTCTGTAAGGTATTTTGTAAATAAATCGGAAAAGCTTTTCATTTTATATATTTAATCTTTTTTGGCCGGTTTAATGCCAAAAACTTCAATTAACCTTGTCAATTACCTTATCAACAATGCTATCGGCAGGCTTACCCTCTTTTTTCCAACTATTTAACACGGCATAATATACCAAGTGCTGTTGATCAATGATAAACAATTTGTTTCCGGCTTTGTCGGTAAATTCAGTGACCCCACTGTTTTCGTTCAGTTCTACCCCTTTATAGCTTTTAAATTTAAGCTTATATGCCTTGATCAGGGTATTGTAACGCAGAACGCCAAACGGTGTCAGAATGCCTTTGCCATCATCCATGAAACCAATAAAACCGCTGTTCTGCACGTCATAGCCCGTGGGTGTGCTGGCATCATAACTGGCAATCTCGTCTTTGACCTTGTCGGGTGTGACCGTGCTGCAACCCACAATCAAAAGACTACTCAGAAAGCATATCGCGAATCTTTTTAACATCTTTGTCCTTTATTGCTTGTTCCACTTTGGATTGATGATCCACCTCTTTTTGGTGGGTTTGCCGTTCCTTCATTTCTGGTGTGTTCTTTGCCCCAAACACATTGTTGATGGCACTGAACACTGCGCTGATGGCGGAAAGAACTGCGGTGACAATGTTGGTGGGCATACCTTTACTTATCTCCTATTTTCGGAGAATCAACCCTTTCTTGTTCTTCTTTTCGGGCATCGGTGAGACTTTGATCAATATATGCCCGCCACGCAATAAATCCTTGCAAAATAAAATTAATAATTATGATGGTGATGCCCACCTGACTGATTTCACTGAATTGCTTGAAACCACTCAGATCGCTTATCAGGGCCGTCAGAGAGGCTATACTGATGTAAAGAAACCCTCTCAGGACTGCTTTTTTAATTTTGAACCTCCGGGCCATCATTATTATTTAGCAATGAAATCACTTCATCTTCAAGATATGGCATGCCTATTTTTTTCCAAATTCCATCCACGCTTTGATAATCTTTGATATTTTTTCTTTTCAGCCAATACACTGTTAATCGGCTGGGTTTCTTGCCGGTCATTTTTGAAAAAATATGAGCATACATGCTGAGTTGCAAAGCATAGGTGAAATATTCGTTGCAGGGCAAATGACCGATTGGATCCAAAAAATGATTGTTTTCCCAAGTGCTGGCCCCATATGAAAACTTTTTGTTTGTTTTATAATCAATCACTTCAAAAAAATTGTTGTCGATATATTCTGCAATCAAATCAGCCGTGCCTGCAATATGATGATCCATATCATAAACCATGAATTCACTGTGAATTTTTTTGTCACTTAAACGATGATCTTGTTGCATTCTTTTCAGGAACGGAACCAAGCTGTCATTACACTCCTTTCCATCCAGATAATTTTCAATATTTTCATGCACCATGGTACCAAAATCCGTTCCTTTCTTTTTCAAATCCTCCCATTCATTCAACACATCCTGTTTGGTTATGCCCCGGCGAATGGCAATTTTTTCTGCAAATGTTTCAAACGGACTTTTTGGTTTATATTTGTTTATGTAAGTTGTCACACTTGTGAAAAGCTTTCCGTCCGAGCTTCTTGTGTAACTGTGCAGTTCCGAATCAAAAATAATTGGACAAGAAATTGACATCCCCCTATCTTATCATAAATTAATTTAAATCAATGGCACATGGCACACCGCATACGCAAAACATCAAAAAATTTAAAAGTAGCAAAATCGGCTCCTTCCACCGAGCAGGTGTCAAAACTCGCATACTCCTTAGTGAACGAGACTATGACAAAGTGCTTGGCTTCAAAGAAACACTTTTCTGGCGAATGGTTCGCGGAAGGGTATCGGTGGCATCTGACGCGGTCCATAAGGCATGCAACAAACTCGCTGATGCTGGCCGAGAACTTGGACGCCGACTCGAATTCGGAAACCGCGATTGATCATGCCCGGGGTGCAGCGATCCGGGCCATTTTTGCGTTAGTGTGTTTGGAAAAGAAGATCAAGTAAGCTGGGTCACTTTCACGCCGTAGAATCTGAAAATATCCAATCCTTCATTGTCCTGCGGATATTCATCCCGATAAACAATCTCCGGAACCTGCCACGCACATATCATGCGGGCACAATAGCTGCAGGGTAATAGTGTGCAGGCAATCAATCGGGCTTCACCCCGTTCAAAAAGACTGAGCAAATTGGTTTCCGCATGAATCATATACTTTCTTCGATAGTCTCGGTCCAACCAAAATTCATTTCCCACGTTTTTTCCGCTCACCAAACCATTGTAAGCCACACCCAGCACACGATTATCGCTGGAAAGTGCGCAAGCCCCGACTTGAACATGCGGATCCTCGCTTCGTTTGCTTGCTTCAATCGCAAGATTGAGCGCATATTTACTCCAACTTAAACGCATGATTTATTTTATAATATAAAATATATTTTCAACATTTCCTCCAGAAATTAATCTAAATATCTTTATGGAGTCGATAGCCAAAATATTGACGGAGAATAACAAACATCTGGCCGATGCTTTGTATGTGGGCTATGACGACGAGAATGATACCGTATTATTGGTGTGTGAACACAAGTATATTCACAAATTCCAGAAAATGTTCGGCAAATACGGAAACCAAAGTGTTTATTTTGAGGAAACCGACACGGCCGGAATCATGGTTTATATCTGATCAGTCTTCCAGATCTTGCAAAAACTTTTCACCTATTCCGAAAGTCTGTTCCAAAACTTTTTTTTCGTCTTTATTCAGATATAGACGACCCACATTGTTTCCGTTGATGTAAAGATCTGCATGCACTCCTCCATTTGGAAGTGTGGAAATAATATCAAGCTTTACAGAATCGTTTTTCAATTTATGGAATAATAGACACGTAACCACCAGAAAGTGCAAAATACCATCCTGTTCCTCCGCCGGACAGGGCTATTCTGAAATACAAATCACTTCCATCTGTATAGTTGTACCACTGAGGATCGTTTGCATTTGCAAATCCGTTTTGATTTGCCGTTAATGAAGGAAACGCTATGGAATTAAAACTGATAGGAAACCCTTCTATCATTCTGTTAAACGAACGATTCAGACCCAAAATTGGATTTGTGCCGGAAAATTCGATCACATTAGTTACTGGTGTGAACAAAGGACTTGGGGATAATTGAAATATCAACGCTTTGTTAAAAGTTGTTATTCCCATGTTCAAAAGAAAACTGATTCGCACAGAACCTTTGCCCGGTCCAAGCCGACTGCGAATTTCCGAATAAGGAATGGATCCAGAAAGAAACGGAGTTGTCATTATGGATGTGGTTACTTGGATTGGAAGGTTTGCAGTTATGCCGGGGGTAAAAGTGAACGTGTAAGGAAGGAAAGGACTGTTGGCCACACCATAACGATCCACTGAAAATATTGGGGCAGATACTGTGGAAAATTGGCTTGTCAGTGTGAGGCGATTGGTAGGCTCGTCATAAAACATGTTGAAACCGGAAAGTCCGAGCAATCCATTTGCTCCGATAATATCATTTTCTCCAATAAAAATAGATGGGTTTGTTCCATCATTCACTGTATCGTGCACCAATGTAATTCTTGCGGCCGATAAAAACCGGGCAGAAATTGATGTTGTGGTTATGTCTATTGCTGAAAGATTGTTGACAGTGATTGCGCTGACAAGAATGTTTGTGGTGGAAAGATAATTGATTACTGTGGGAAGTATATCTGCACTTTCCTCCCAGCTTGCGCTGTTGGCGTTGACTGTGCTGTAAGTGCTGTTCCAATTTGCACTTCCCGAAATCACCACGGAATTATCCCCGGAAACAAAACGAATCAGACTTGATGCAAGATCATTATAGGCAATTCTGGTTTCACTGATATTCTGGTAACCCACCAGATAATCCGTGGATCCTAGTGCACTTACCTGTAAAAATGTGGCGAATGTGTCGTTGGCCATATTACATTCCCATTCCGCGTTGTTGTTGTTCTTTGAATATCACCTTTTCTGTTTCCTTGTGTATGATCTTGGGTTTTTCTATAATATGGTGTTTTTCAACTATTTGAGGCTCATGTATTATTTCAATATTATTTAGTCTGGTTTTTTGCAAATACTGATAAAGAAGCACCAATGCAAGGGCCATAGGATCAAACACAAAAATTAGTATCAAAATAAAATAACGCACGGTTTTGTCCAAATCCATGCCCAATCCATCCGCTATAAACTTAAATGTCAAAATATCGCTCTTTTTGGCTTGTTGTTGTCGGCTTTCCAGTATCTGTGTTTCCAGTTCCAGTATCTCCCGCTGCACAACATCATATTCTTTCAAAAGATTGGAATGCTCGGTATTGGCACCTTCGATGGCTTTACTTGCAATTTCGATCATTTTATCCTTGGTTTGCTGGGCCCGTTTGTCGTTATAAACAATCTGGTCACCTTCTTTGTCCTTGATCTGAACCATGGTGGTGCTTTTAACCGCGTCATTAAGCCGTTGTTCTTGGTCTTTTTTGGTTTCATTCAAGCTTTTCAAACGACCATCATATTGAACCAGCACTTCCTGTTTTTTCTTTTTGATGCTTTCCAGATTTTGTATTTTTCCCTCATCAATACTGTATTCCGCCTTGCTTACGGTATAAGCAGAACTTAAAAATCCGTAAATGCCAAGACTTGTAATGATGCTAAGAGCCACAACTCCTGCAAAAAGATATGTTTTTAGAAACTTGTTCAGGCGGTTCCATAAGTTATGAAGTCCCACAGTTGCCGTGAACTTGGCCGCTTCAAGACCCAATCCCAAAATAATGATGCTGATGAACTGGCTTTTGAAAAGATGCGCCATGCCATAGACCGAAAAGAAAGCAGCGCTTCCGGCCAAAATGAATATGCTCCCAAGAAGGGATGGTTTAAACCAATTATGCTTCACGAAAGGAACGTTATGTCACCAGATGAAGGAGCAGCGCCACCTGATGTGACCCGTGCTCCGCTGGCATTGATTGGAAGAATGCCGAGCGGGACCGTTCCAAAACTTACCCACTGACCACCCACATAGAAATCATAGGCTTTGCTGACTCCCACAAAAACACTGGCAGCTGCAGAAAGAGAATCCACTATTGTGTTGACAGTGATTGGCACGGCTTTGGTGAATCCGGCCGGTGTGGTTACCACGGCATATCTGTTGTATATGAACGGTTGAACGTCCTGTATGGCAGGATTGGCACAAACACTGGGATTCAGGGTAGAATCCAGTATTTTACCATTATAAGTGGTTACTGGAGGAAAAGCAGTGCTGTTTACCAGTTCCTTGAACTTTCCTTCTTCAAATGTTTGATAAAAACGTACTGTCTGTGCCGGTAATGTTGCCATGATAATATTTATTAAATTTTACTTTAATAAACAAAACCATTTTTCAAATTATATACGCTGTTTCCTTCAATATCGGTGATTTCCAGAATTTCTTCTGCATAGCTGTTTATTTTTTCAAAAATCATTTTATGTGCCTCTTGCGGGTCAAGAGCAAGCACATTATGAGTATGGATTTCTTTCTTTTCGTTGTTTACGACTTTTACAGTGTATTTTTCACTCATAAGCCTATTTATGGTCCTTTTATATTTTTTAAAGAGGTTTGGGGCGACGAACATCCAGCGTAAGATTTTCACAACCAACACAATCTTCTATATTGAAACAACGGAACCGGCCATCATTAAGCTGAACAAGAAACATGGGGCTATGATCAATTCCGTAATCAATCAGTATTACTGCCCTACCCTCGCCATGATCTTTTGCCTGCACCCAGATAGGTGGTTCCAGCTGCAGCAATGTTTGCCTCATTAGAAGCTACCCAATAATTCTATTCCGCTTTTTTTATTTAAAATATGATTTTCGGTCAGTGTGAAATTGCCGTAAACATTTGTTTTCAAAATACTTTTATTTTGTAAATTAATACTTCGTCCTAAAAATTTGTCTGTATAAACCTCAACGATAAGGCAAGGAGCAAACCCGTTAAAGAACATGCTTTGGCTGCGCCATTCATAAACATGGGTATTGCCTTGAACTTGTTTCAGGAACAAAACAGGATCTTTCTCGCAAAATACTCTTAGATAATCCTCTATTTTTGCAAAATTTTGTTGACTGGGTTGATTTTGGTAATATAATGATGCGATATTACGGTAATCCTTGGCAAGCTTCATCCCTTATATTTACTATTCTAAATATTATATAAAATGCATCTTAAACTGTGTTTTACCCGGCGCTTCAATCGTTTGTGCAACGAGTTGAAAATACCGGAAGAATTTTTGAAAAATGAAATAGGCAATTGTTTCCGGGGTATAAAAAAACCCTTGAACGCAAAAAGATTGTATTTGGACACCCACGGTAACCTTAAAAATTCCGTTTATCACAGTGTTTGCAATCTTGTATCGGTTGTTACCTATTCCGTTCAAAACATGCCATTTTGCAATAAAAGAAAATATTTTCTCCGGGATTTGTTTCATGAAATTCGACATTTTCAGCAGGATAAAATTTATGGAATGGACATGAATGAGTATAGCATGAAGGATATGAATGAAGGAACCGGCAACTATTACAACAGCAAAATAGAAAAAGATGCCAGAAAATTTGAAAAGCGTTCCCTAAAAATCTATCAGCGTCTCAGAAAACTTTATGGTTGAAGAAATACAGGATTCCGGGAATGCATAGAAAATAAAATCCCAGATCAAAAAAACATATTCCCAGAAATAAACTCAGCCAAAAGCTGATGCAAATGTGACAACCGCTCAGTCTTGCCAGAAACGGATATTTTAGCGCAAGATAATCCTGAAGAGGGATTTTTGTGAAAGATTTAAAATGTTCCTGAATGGGACTTTTAAACCATATAACCAACAGGGTTTCAACAATTAACCCACAAAGTATAAGATTTTTAAGAAGCATTTTCCAGAGCCAAATTCTTTTTGATGTTTTGAATCGTCTGGGTACGAAGATTATTGTGCATGCAAGGATAACATCCTGCTTGTTTTTTCAAACTATTGTTTGCCACCACATAACTGTTGCGAAGACCTTGGCAATTTTTTATCTCGACCGGACACGGTTGGTCCAGCATGAAGAATTGGTTGATGATGTTATATTCCCGGACAATGTCCATAAAATCAATTAAAGTATGGAATTTTTACTGCACTTCCGTTAAGGGTCACTGTAAAATACCCTACTGGAACATAGGAACGATTTGCTTCTCCACTAATTGCTGTGGACGATGTGGAAAAATTTGTAAAAGTTAGTCCATTCAGAACTGCCGGAATGCTTGTGGAAATTGTTCCGGAAAGTGCGGTCAATCCCACGCTATAGGTGCTATCAATTAAATTTTGAAAATCCTGTGCAGAGGGTATTTGCCCTGCTGCAAAATTATCATATAAATTATTTTTGCTTACTTCGGACATAACATTATTTATGCAGGGGTTGGCGTTTCTCCACCCCCAGCAGGTGTTTCCGGTATGGGAGGTGTTTCTGGGGGTGTTTCTGCCCCGGCTTCAGGAGTTTCTTCAGGAGTAGGGGTTGGACCGCCCGGAGATGGGCCAAATTCAGGAGGTGTTTCCTCTCCTCCAGCTTGAGGTGCTTTTGCACGGGGACCGCCCTCAAACTGCTTGCGCCATTCCGGTCCAGCCCCGGCAATCTGATCCAGTTCCCATTTAAGTTCAGCATCTTTTCGCAAAAATTCACGGTTGGCCAATACCATACGGTCAGTCCACCCCAGAACCTTCTTTTGCATATACATCTTGCTGATGCTTTCGTTTCCGGTGATATCGTTGAAGCTTTTGGTGCGCATTTCCATCTTTTGCAGTTCCCGCATCTCATAAAAGTTGGTGGGAACATTGAAAGCCAGATCAAAATGATTTTCCTTCAAACCATATTCACTCCACATTTTCTTCAGTTTAAGATTTGTTATAAATCCATTTTTTAATCCTTCGGCAAAACGTTGTTGTTGGCGAATGATAAATTTGGAAAACTTAAGTTCTTCCCGAAGAATTTCTGTGCCATCCTTATAGGTATCTTCCGGATTCAAGCGAGAAGCAGGAACCTTTAAGCTGCGATAAAGCTTTTTGAGGAAGTACATCAGATCATTCAGTTCACCTAGATTTTGTCCGCCTTGAAGCTGGGTTACATTTGTTCCTTCCTGACCGGTACGTTTGGCAAACCAGAAACTATCCAGCATGCTTTGCGGATTGAATTTTTGTACAGTTGCATCCTGACCTGTATCAAAAGTTTTACGGCTCCAATATTGTTGCATCAGGCGGCGCATATATCCCTCGGCTTTGGCCGGACTCATGTTGCCCACATCCACATTGAAAACCAGCTTTTCCGGAGCACGAACCAACCGATAGATCACGATACTGTCTTCGATCAAGGACAATTGACGATAAGCACGGCGGGCGTTTTCAAGAAAAGGAAGACGAACAGTTTTGTTTTCATTCCAGATTCCGCTATTGATGTATGTGACTTGATTTTTATCAAGAGGAACAATCTGATAATCCACAACCTTGGTTGGATTGGTTTTATCAAAAACAGGTTTTCTGAGAACAAATCCCTTGACCAAAAGATTTTGCACGTTTCCAAACACAGGATCAATCAATTCTGGAGGGATGCTTACCACACCAAGAATACCCTCATCTGGATAATCTTTATGAATGATATGCTCAAAATAAATTTCAGCATCTACCATAAGATGGCGAAAATATTCCCATCCCCGATTCTCTAGTTCAAACAAATTCACATAACGGTAAAATTCTTTTTGAATCTCTTCCTTTTGAATATCGGAAATATCCGTGTCATGAAAACGAAGTTTTACAATTCTTCCCTCATCATCCACATTAACCACCTCATCACATATTTCGTCCAATGCATCTGCCACTTCAGAAAAGGCAGCCATAACCCGGTAGTCACGAATTCGAGCTGCTTTATCCGCTTGAATATTTGCATACAGATAAGTGGAAAGGCTGTTGTCGCTGGCAATCGCACCAATGCTGGTTTCGTTGATACCAGTGCTGCTGCTGATACTGTGTTTTGCTATGGCTTCAGTTCTTCGACTGCCAGTGTCCTGAAACAAATTGAACTTTGGATTCAGCTGAGAAAGAACATCCACAACAGAATAATTGTTGTATGGAAGGCGTTCACTTATAAACTTTTGCAGTGTGCGACCAAATGTTGTCGCGCCTCTATCGTTTGCAGAGGAGTAATCCGGTTGAGCCATATTATTTATTTATAAAATCAAAGTTAAATTCAATATAAAACATTATTTTACAAATATTTAAACCATCTGAACATATGAAAACCGGCTGGAATCACTTGCCTTGGCATAACCTGCTTCATTTGCAAAAATAAAATCAATTTTACAAGTGCCCAAATACAGGCTGGGCATGCGGAATTTTAGTACATTATTATTTAAAATTTCATAATCCTCTATGGGATAACCTGTAAAGGCAGGAAATTTGGAACTAATACTGGATGTATTTGAATAAAAATCAAAACTGGAAAGAATCGGGTTTGTTACATTTGCAGACAGATACAATCCATTTCCAGCAGTGTAACTGAACATGTCTCCTTGAAAGGTAAAAGTGGCTGCACTGGAACCTTGTGTGATTGTGATCGTAGGTTCTTGGGCTAATTCAGGATAAAATCTTTTAATCATACATCAACATCTATGCTTACAGGTCCAAGGAACTGTGGGTTTGCGCTAAGACTTATCACATCCGTGTTGTAATAAGCGCTTTGAGGTGAATTGAGAGTATATGCTTCTGCCTTGAGTGCATAGTAATTATCATACTCAAGAATGGCTTTTGTTGAAACAGCAGTGAGATACGTGTTGATATAATATATGTTTTTGATCGGATCGGTTTCTTCGGGAAATATCCAACCTTTGATCGTGAAATTAGTATCAGCGATTATGAGTGATTTTGCAGTTGGGTCCTGTTCGACTGGATACTGAAGATTGACAGATCCACTCCATAAAACTTCACTGCGTATTTCCTGCTGCACACTCAGGTTATATGCATTTGGTATTTGCCAAGAAAGAATGATATAAGGATTGTTGAAAGGAATAAAATTACTGAGAATCTGATCCATGTCGGTTTGATATCGGGTAAGAATGGACATGTTGATTCCAATATCGATTGGAACTGGTGTTCTGAAATAATTGGTGAGGGCGTTCTTTTTGGTTTCGGCGTCACCTTGAGGAACATAAAATCCTGCAATTTTATTGAAAACCCGGCTTTCGTCCCGGGTAAGACCTGTAATTGTTACAGCAACCACCGGAAGTGTCAGATTTTGACCCGGAGTTACAATATCAAACAATACCCGTTGCTTGGGGGCATAAAGATATCGGACTTTCACCTCTTTCTCAGTAGCCCGATTTTGGTTGAATCTTTTGATTACAGTGCCGTCAAAAGCATCTATGAAAGATGCTATAAGATCCTTTACTTCAAAATGATACGATTGTTGCAGCATATCTTTATCCTAAAGTATTTACTTTAAGATAAAGCACTTAGAACCACATTTATATTATAATATTTTTTCTTCTTGGGTATGGGGAGGGTTTTTAAACTGGAACTTATGTTATGCATTCCTTTGCTCAAATGACTCAGATGGTAATCAAACTCCAAATGATTTTTTCTGGCACGAAATTCAAAGGGATATGGAATTTCAAAAATCTTACGTTCTTTGCGGTCGCAACTGATGGTGAAATTAAGATAAAAGTCCTTAACAGAAAAAAGAAGCAACCGACCTTCCCGATATTGTTTATTTTCGCACATGAACACCACCTTCTTCTGAAGGTAGTTCATGATTGTCTTTTCGATGTCTTCAGGAAGTTTCAACTGTCCATGTACCTCATTTTTTCCCGGGGTGAAAGAACTGCCAACTTTTTATCGAAAAATTCCCAAAACTTATCTGAAGGAATGGTTTGAATCATGTCACAATCATCCATGCTGATGTTACGATAATCCTGCATGATAATGTCCCATACATTCAAAACGTTTTTTGCTGTCCGGTTGAAATAAGGAACTGGTTTGGTTGTTGCCACAGGACGAAAGTTAAGTGTGATGCGACCTGCCGGTGCATTCAGAAACTTTTTGTCGTTGGTACAAACCATACGTCTTTCAATCGGATGTCCAACTTTGGGTCGGCGGCGAGCAAAGCGGATTTCAGCGACGTTTGTTTCTAGGATTGTTTTTAGGGCTTGAAGCGTTATTTTCATTTTTTCTTGGCTTACATACACCGAAAATGCGCTGTTCGTTGATAAAAATACCATTCCGTACCAAGCCATGACCCACCACTTCAATCTTGCTTATCTGAACGCCCATGTTATTGGGAAACATGATGATGTCGTTCTTTTTCACAAGCTTGCAGTTGGGTCCGAGCAAAATTACTTTTGCGGTCCGCCATGCATTTGTCATGGCGTTTGTTTTCACAATAATTCCGTTACGAACAACTTCGTCTTTGGAATCTGATGCCAGATCTGTGAATTCTGCAAGAATCACATCATCCAGAATCTTTTCCAAGTCATAACCGGAAAAAACACTATCAAAGCTGCTTCCGGCGTGTGTTCCCAAATCAATCAAACTTTTTTGCGTGGGGATATTGTCTATATTCACAGTAGTAATTATGAACCAGAATAAATTTGCAATAGATTTTCCAATTCTTTCTCATCAGTTGTACGAATCAAAAGCTCTGTGTCCCGTGTTCCCAATTCCATGTTTTTTGACAAAATAGGCAAAGGATTTTGTTTTTTGTCCTTATTTTTGTTTATATAATTTATTTTTTTATATGCTTTTTTTGGCAAGAATACAAACAAGAATTTTGACAATAAATCAAAGTCTTCAGTCAAATGTTGTTTGTTTACTGATTCATTTACAAGTTTGCAATTTTCTGCATCATAAAAACTACACCAACGATTCAGCATGAATCCCCCCATGCTGTCACTACAATTTTCTTTTCCTACATTTCTTTTGTTTTTTGTAAAAAGAATGTTGTTGATGTACTGGAAAAAGTTCAGCATGCTGTTGATTTCAAAAATACTGAATCTGTCAGTTTGTAAAACATGTCCACAACAATCTGAGATAATTTCTTGATCTGATCTTCTGGTAATCCCATTTCATAAGTGTAAGCCGGTGCATCCTCTCCTGCTTTGTTGCATATGGCGATATGACCCATACCACATCCGCTGACAATTCTATAACGGGCAACATTCAAAACTCCCTGTGTTTGAATCAAACCTTTGCGTTTATATTCCCGGTTCACAATGATGTTGTCCATGTTTACTGAAAGAGGCATCTTGAGAAATTCCTGTGAAAGAACATTGGCGAGCGAACTGACAAGAAAATGAGAAAACAAAGCACCAGAAACAGAATCTCGAATTAAGGGATTTTCATAAACAATGTGAAGCGCATCTTCCATGTCATCAATTGCAAATGGAGAAAAATCATAACCTTTTCCCGGTTTCAGTAATCCGGAAAAGACCAAAACATTTCCACTGGGAAGCGCTTTGTCCTTAAAATAAGCGTGGACAAATCTTTTGTTTATGATTTCCAGATTATAGTTCTGTTTTGGTAGTATCATATGATTCTATAGTGGGTGTGAACAAGATCATCAATATTGTATCCTCCTGAGTAAGAAATGCTACTTTGCAGATCTTGTTCAATTTCCAATAGCATTTCTTCGTAAGTCTTACCATTGCATTCAATCAAAACAGTTTTGCCTTCAATATTTTCAGTCTTCAGGTTGTTTATTCTTTTATTTTCAAAACTGGCCGATCCAAAATATTTTTTATATATTTTAGGTTGTTTGAACACTGGATCGCTTTTGGAATCTACCACTGGATATTCATGAACGGTTTCGGCCGGACTGTCCAAACATGCTGAAAACATGCTGCCAATCATGGTAACAGCAGATCCAGCCACAATGCTTTTGGCAATATCTCCATGACACCTGACTCCGCCATCTGCCATGATGGGAATATCGATTTCGGAGCATTCCTGAATGCATGTGAAAATGGGTAGGGTAAATCCAGTTTTGTCTTTTGTGATACAGGCTTTTCCTGTTCCTATAGAAACTTTGACCATATCTGCACCCCAATCTTTCAATTCCTGCGTTCCTTCTTTTGTTGTCACGTTACCGGCAATCACAAAAACATCTGGCAAAACCTTTTTTATGTTTTGTATGGCTTGTTTGACCATGACGTGATGGCCATGAGCCACATCAACACAAATGCAATCTACCTTCAGATTTCTTTTGCTTATTTCATTTACGATAGCTTCACATTTATCCTGAACACCAACCGAAATGCTTATGAAATTCCAATTTTCAGCATTTGCCTTTTCCACAAAAGCCAGTGTGTCTCCAAACCTGTGCATGATGTAAAAGTACTGATTTTCTGAAAAAAACTTGCTCAATTCCTCATTGATGGTGCAAAGCATGTTGGAAGGACAAACAGGTAAACGAAACACATGGTCTGCCACACATATCTTGGTGTGAGCATCCTTTCTGGTTTGCAGTTCACTGTATTTTGGAACCAAAACGATATCTTCAAACCCGAGTGCTTTTTCTTGTTTCATCGGCGTTGATTATAATATTCCGAAAGCATTTGTAAAGAACTTTCAGTCATTTTAACCCTTTCTTTTAAACGTTCCAGATTTTTCGCCTCTGTATTTCTTCCTAAAATATTATAATTTATAAAAAAAGAAACATCTGTTATGAATCTGGAAGATTTGTTATTTTCAAATTTATGTTTTAAATAATGCTCCGCATTCCAAATATCTGGATAATTAAAATAATTACTGTCAAAAATTTCGCGTAATCTTTGGTGGGAACAAACAAAACAGGAATCATCAAACCCCCAAAGACCACTATCTCGAAAATCAAAAGTGTCTGTATCATACAGTTTGAATGAATCTGTTTGGTGCAACACATTTTTATGCTTCTCTGTCCACTTGCCCTTTTCCACAAGATATTCAATTTTATATGAAAGATTGATCATTTCGTGATCAGTGTTGAAGACTAGATTTTTCAGATCATCCCGGTTTTGTTCGGTGGCTTCATAAGAAAAAGTATCGTCCTGATAAAAGAAAAATTTGTTGAGTTGCTTGTCTTCCAAGAAATTCATCAAATAACGGATGCAATCGCAGTAGGTATTGTTGTTAAAAACAAACAGAATTGAGTTTTTTAATATCTTGTTCTTCATCACATACTCTTTTACTTCATTCGAAGGGTTGTGCAGAGATATAATGTTCATGTCAAAATTACCTGTAAAATCCTGAAAGCATTTGTCTTCTGCTCGAATCTTGAGCAAAGGCAACCGATTTCCGTATGTCTGAAAAAAGGAAACGTTCACCCGACAGTTTTCTTGATGCTTTCAGCTGCAGCGATGGCTACATTGCTATCGTTCTGTTCCAAATGACGCATGTTTGTGGGATTGAATCCCCTCTCCATGGGATAGTCTCCGGGATATTCTAGCATGAATGTGGCATCAATA
>Ga0172367_10001655_pt1 | contig 31734 bp, 24 predicted proteins | sample Lak10m_FD_114542 | JGI IMG/M metagenome (GOLD analysis project Ga0172367, IMG submission 114542) | Freshwater microbial communities from Kabuno Bay, South-Kivu, Congo - kab_022012_10m | ecosystem: Environmental > Aquatic > Freshwater > Lake | place: Democratic Republic of the Congo: South-Kivu...
AAACCTTAAGGTAACATTGGCACAGGTTCTTGAACGTTTGCACGGGACAAATGATCGCCCTCTCTTGGTCGGTTCAGATGCAGAAAGCAAAGCGGATAGTTTACTGCAGGAGCGTGAAATTTGGTATGCCGATGCTGATATTAGAATTGACACAAACGGAAAAACTGTGGAAGATGTGGTCGCTGAAATCCTCAATTTTCTAAAGGGGCGTAACAAGTGAGTATCCTGACCGTCAATCTGGCAGAGAATAGTTACGACATCCATATAGGAAGCGGTATTTTACCGAATCTCGGGACTTTATGCTCAAACCTTGGGCTTGCCTCACATGCCGCCATTATCACTAACCCTACTGTCAATAATCTATATGGATCAATTGTAAAAACAGCGCTTGAAAAAATCGGATGCACGATTGATACGATCGAGATTCCGGATGGTGAGGAATACAAGAACAGCGAAACTCTTTCAATGGTGTATGATCGCCTGATTGAGTCCGGTCTTGATCGAAAATCATTTATCGTGGCGTTGGGGGGAGGTGTTGTAGGCGATTTGGCAGGTTATGCTGCCGCAACCTACCTGCGCGGCATCCCGTTTATCCAGATCCCGACAACCCTTTTGGCACAGGTTGACAGCAGCGTTGGAGGGAAAACAGCCATTGACCACCCCCGTGGCAAAAACCTTATTGGCGCATTTTACCAGCCAAAACTGGTACTGATTGATATCGATACACTTTCAACACTCCCAACCCGAGAGTTCCGGGCAGGGATGGCAGAAGTCATCAAATACGGAATAGCTCTTGATGGACAGTTTTTCGATTTTCTTGAACAGAACTCTGATCATATTACCGCCATGGAACCTGATGTTCTTGCGAGTATAGTCGGAAAATGCTGTGAATTAAAAGCACAGGTGGTGGAACTTGATGAAAAGGAATCCGGACTGCGAGCAGTTCTGAATTACGGGCACACCCTGGGACATGCTTTTGAGACTCTGGCAGGCTATAAAGAGATGGTTCACGGAGAAGCGGTTGCCATAGGAATGACACTGGCTGCAAAAATATCCAGTTCAACCGGGTTTTGTTCTGACCCAGAGGTGCAGCGAATTCACGCAATTATCAGCAGTTTCGGACTTTCAACAAACATCCCTTCTATTGAGCCAAAAAAGCTGTGTGCTGCAATTGCGACAGACAAAAAGAGCAACGGTGGCACAATAAATTTTATTCTCAACCGTGGAATCGGCAATTTTTCCCAAAATCCCTACACTCCTGAAGAGCTTTTGACCTTATGCGGTCTGGAGGTATAAATATGCAGCAGGATACCGCTTCATTCTGGTCCGATATAAAAACACTGGATGCTCGCCTGACAGAGAATCCTGAGTCTCTCTGTTTTGCGCAACTGGCGGATGTCTACCTTAAAGTCGGTCTGATTGATGATGCAGTTCATCTTGCCCGGCGAGGAGTCGAACGTCACCCCCGCTATCTGGCAGGTCAACGTTCGCTTGCCATGGCGTGCAACGCAAAAGGATTACTGGAAGAGTGCCGTGTAGCATTAGAACAGGTAACTTGCTCATTGCCGGAGGATGCAGTTTCACAGAAGATGCTCGCCCGGATCTATTTACAGGAAGGAAAAACAGTAGAAGCAGAGCACTGTTTCAAAACAGTGCTGGAGTTTTCCCCGGATGACACTGAATCGTTGATACAGATTGCTGCGTTGCAGCCAGTCTCCACTATTGAACAGCCACAGCCTGAAGTTCAGTTTCTATCTGCTGCAGAGGACGAAGAGATCGAGGAACTTGAAGAAACGGACATCCTTGAAATCGATGATCTTGATATTATAGAGGATGTTGAAGAAAACCATCCACTGGACTACGGAATGGCACTGTCCGCTGATTCAGAGATCAGGGCAAACACTCCGCCAGAACATGTCGATCCACTCTCAACAGCCACACTGGCAGAGCTATATGTAAAGCAGGGTTTTATTGAAAAAGCGCTTGTGATTTACCGCGCCGTTTTGGCGGACAATCCTGACAACCGGGAAGTTTCTGCACGAGTCTTTGAGCTTGAACATCAATCAGAACCAGAACCTGAAAACTCCGAGCAGCCGAACAGCATAACGGAGGAAAATTCATCACTGCTGCAGGAAATAATCTCCGTACCTCCTGAATCTGATGCGCCATCAGATATTTTTACCACTGATACAATAGTTCCATCATCAGGATGCGCCGACAATGCCGTTTCAACCCTCAATACATGGCTAAAAAACATCAGGAGGATTAAATCATGTCGTTAAAAGAAACTCTTGGAACGATACTGAATTCAGTCGAAGGTGCTTTGTCTGTTATTATAATGGCATACGACGGCATTCCTATTGATGAAGTGAGCCTTGAACAAAACGAAATAGATATGCAACTACTCTCCGTTGAATACGCCACTGTGCTTAAGGAAATCAAACGTGCCGTGGAAGTTATCAAGGCTGGAGAAATGGAAGAAGTCACCATTACGACGGCTCAGACATGCGTAACTATCAGGGTTATAAATGATGAGCTTTTTGCGGTATTGATTATGAAAAAAGATGGGAATTTAGGTAAAGGGCGTTACATGCTTCGCCTGAAATCATTTGACCTGGCAGAGGAGCTTTCCTGATATGAAGCTTTTGATCCTGCACGGACCAAACCTGAATATGCTCGGCAAACGTGAACCTGAAGTATACGGTTCTCTCACACTTGATGAAATAAACGCTTCAATCAGGTCACTTGCCGGGGAACTTGGATGTGAAGTTGACTTTTTCCAGTCAAACAGCGAGGGAGCACTGGTTGATGCAATCCAGTCGGCACCTGAAATTTACAGCGGCATTCTTATCAATCCGGCAGCCTACACCCACACCAGCATTGCATTGCGTGATGCATTGGCGGCAGTCGCACTTCCTTTTGTAGAAGTACATCTTTCAAACATCCACCGAAGAGAAAACTTCCGTCATACAAGTTTTACAGCTCCAATTGCTTTGGGACAAATATGCGGATTCGGTCTGGACAGCTACCTGCTCGGCTTAAGAGCGCTTTTTAGCCACAATAAATGTTCCTCACGCAGCAATTGACTTTAAAAAGCGTCTTGTATACTTTATTCAGCCTGTAATCCCACAAAAACTATTTGTAGAGTTGGTTTCATTTATGCTAAAAGACAGGCGCTCACGATTAATACCGTTCTTTGAGTCTACAAAAGCAGATGCACTGCTTGTTACAAACCTCAAAAACATCCGATATCTCTGCGGCTTCAGCGGATCAGAGGGCGCTTTGCTTTTGACACCTGAAAAGGGCTGGTTTCTTTGTGACTCCCGTTATACGACACAAGCGGAGCATGAAGTACAAGATATTGAAATAATAAGATTTTCAGCAAAATACGAAGAACTCTGCTCACTGATAACGGAAGAAAAATACAGCCGGGTTGCCTGTGAAGGAGACAATCTGGTTGTTGCTGATTTTATCCAGCTTTCAAAACGCCTGACCAATTGTTCACTGGTCGCGCTTGAAGATTCACTATCTGTTGTCAGATCCTGGAAAAACCAATCTGAAATAAAAAAACTACAGGATGTGGCGTCACTATCGTCACAAGCTCTTAAAAGCACGCTTCCTCTTTTAAAACCGGGCATAACGGAAAAAACTTTCGCACGGGAGCTTGAATTTGAAATGCGCCGTAATGGCGCTGATGGTATTGCCTTTGATTTTATTGTAGCCTCCGGCGAACGTGGATCAATGCCGCACGGAGTTGCTTCTGACAAAAAAATTCAAACCGGAGAACTCGTAACCATTGATTTTGGAGCATTGAAAGATGGCTACAATTCGGACGAGACCATTACCGTTGCAGTTGGTCAGCCTGAAGTTGAATTACTCAATGTGTACAGGATTGTTAAGGATGCTCATGACAAGGCGATGGATGCGGTCAAACCTGGTATAGCATGCCGTGAAATTGATGCTGTCGCCCGTGAATATATAAAAGAAAACGGATATGGAGATTTTTTTGGACACGGTCTTGGTCACGGAGTAGGTCTTGATATACATGAAAAACCGGTTGTTTCACCCCGAAGCACTGCAATCATTGAAGAAGGCATGGTATTTACTATTGAACCAGGAATATACCTTCCGGGAAAAGGCGGAGTAAGAATCGAAGACACGGTTGTTGTGACCGAAAACGGCTGCGAAGCAATTACAAAAACACCAAAAGAGCTTTTATTTTTTTAGACATCATACAAAAGAAAAGAGGAGAAAGAACGATGGACATCAAGGATCTTAAATTATTGGTAAAAACTATTACAGAAACTGATATTACCGAATTTGAAATGGAAAACTCGGAAGAAAAAATTGTTATAAAACGAGGCTCAAAAACCGAATACGTTACTGTTGCATCAGCTCCAGCTCCAGTATACGCCCCTGCACAGCAGCCACTTGTGGCGCCACCGGTAGCGACAGCAGCTCCCCAAGCTTCATCGGCTGCTGTTGAAAGCGGCGAAACAATTACATCACCAATTGTGGGAACTTTTTACCGTGCGCCTGCGCCGGAAGCTGCTACATACGTGGAAATAGGACAGACAGTTGAAAAAGGTCAGGTCCTCTGCATAGTTGAAGCAATGAAGCTGATGAATGAAATTGAGGCGGAATTCCGCTGCAAGATTGTCAAAATCTGTAAGGAAAATGCACAAGCCGTCGAGTTTGGCGATCCACTGTTTGTCATCGAAAGGGTTTAGAATGTTCCATAAAATTCTTATCGCCAATCGCGGCGAAATAGCTGTACGGATCATACGAGCATGCAAGGAAATGGGTATTAAAACTGTTGCGGTCTATTCACAAGCTGACAGTCATTCATTACATGTCAAACTTGCAGATGAAAGTGTTTGCATTGGTCCTGCGCCGAGCGCACAGAGCTACCTCAATATCAATGCCATAATTTCAGCCGCCGAACTTACTGATGCAGAAGCTATTCATCCCGGATACGGCTTTCTTTCCGAAAATGCAAATTTTGCTGAAGTCTGCGAAAAATGCGGCATAACCTTCATTGGACCTACAGCTGAAAGCATGAGGATAATGGGGGACAAAATCAGTGCGCGTCAGGCGGTAATAAAACAGGGAGTTCCAATACTTCCAGGTACAAAAGAAGCGGTTAAAACAGTTGAAGATGCGATCAAGATAGCAAAGGAAATAGGTTTTCCGGTTATCATCAAGGCAACAGCCGGCGGCGGCGGTCGCGGTATGAAAATAGTCCATTCACCCGCTGCTCTTCCAAACGCCTTTGCAACAGCACGCTCTGAAGCACAGGTCGGTTTTGGAAATCCGGAAGTTTATATCGAAAAATATTGTGAGCAGCCACGTCACGTAGAAATTCAAATAATTGGCGACAAACATGGCAATGTCATACATCTGGGCGAGCGTGATTGTTCCATACAGCGCCGTCATCAAAAATTGCTGGAAGAAGCGCCATCAACCATTTCTACGCCTGAATTGCGGGCTGCAATGGGAACGGCAGCAGTAAATGCAGCTTCTGCTGTAGGGTACAACAGCGCTGGAACCGTTGAGTTTTTGGTGGACAAAAACAACAATTTCTATTTTATGGAAATGAACACCAGGGTTCAGGTTGAGCATCCGGTGACAGAGATGGTAACAGGTGTTGACATCGTGCGTGAACAGATAAATTCCGCCTTTGGTCACCCACTTCGCTACAAACAGGAAGATATTAAAATCAACGGACACGCCATAGAATGCCGAATTAACGCAGAAGATCCACTCAAGTTTACTCCATGCCCAGGTAAAATAACCTCTTATCACACGCCGGGTGGACTTGGTGTTCGTGTTGATTCTTTTGTTTACGACCAGTACACTGTTGTACCAAACTATGATTCAATGATTGCCAAACTGATTGTTCATGCAGAAACAAGGGAAGATGCTATCAAGCGAATGACTCGCGCATTGGATGAATATATTATTGAGGGGATTAAAACTACCATTTTCTTCCATAAACGTATTATGTCCAACAAGGATTTCATTGAAGGTAACATTGACACATCCTTCATGGAAAGGATTGTGCTGGAGTAAAATATGGAAATTCCTGAAGAGTTACTATATTCAAAAGAACACATCTGGGTAAGAATTGAGGGGAACCGCGCTGTCATAGGGATTACTGATGTTGCGCAGGAAGAGTTGGGAACAATTTCAGGTATCGAACTACCTGAAGAAGGGGATGAACTGGAACAGGACGACAGCGCCGGATCGATTGAAGCAAGAAAAACTGTTGCAGATATCTACGCACCCTTTTCCGGCACGGTCATCAGCATAAATCAGGAAGTTGTTGATAACCCGTCACTTGCCAATGATGACCCGTACGATGGTGGTTGGCTAATTGAGGTTGAACTGGCTGACAAGGATGAATTAAAAGGTCTCATGTCAGCTGAAGATTATACTGATTACAGTGAAAACAGTCTTTAGTCTTATATATAAATTATGATATAGTGGGCGGGATTAAAATCTCGCCCTTTTTTTATGAAAGGAAGAATGCCGTGAAACACCATGTTTTTAGTTTACTTATGCTCATAATATTTATGTCCGGAAATGCTTTTGCAGCAGAACCTACCCGCTCACTATCCATGTCAGAAGCGATTGCGACTGCAGCCGAAAAAAATCTTGAGGTTCGGGCTGACCGATATACACCAGCGCAATACGAAGCTGACATAAGGCATAATCAGTCACTATATGATCCTGTTCTGAACCTGCAGACCAGTTATGGGGCAGATGCGACTAAATGGAGCGGTTCTTCCGACATTGATCAATTCAATCTTAACAGTTCAATAACCAAAACTTTTTGGACCGGCGCAACGACAGCTCTCTCTTTCAGTAATGCCTACAGCGGAACAAGCAGCAGTGACCGGTGGCAATCAAAACTCGGCGCAAGCATCACTCAACCGATATTAAAAAACAGTGGACGGGAAGCGACTGAACTCACCATAACATCCTCTCGACTTGCAAAATTCGCTTCACTTGAAAAACTTAAAAGCAACCTCATTACTACAATTGCCCAGGTTAAAAATGAGTATTATAAGCTACATACGGTTAGAGAACAGCTACAGGTAAAAAAAGTTTCACTGGCATTGGCTCAAAAAATTCTATCTGAAACTAAAACCAGAGTTGCGGCCGGCGTACTTCCTGCCATGGAAATTCTCAACGCAGAGTTTGGCGCTGTATCACGCGAAAAAGAGGTTATTGATGCTGAAAAGGCGGTAAAGGATCAAGTTGATGTCGTAAAACTGCTTTTACAACTTGATAGCGTAAGCGACATCCAGACAACTGACCTGCCAACCAGAGAAAAACTGGTAGTTTCAGAACAGAATGCCATATCCAAGGCTCTTCTACGTCCAGATATACGGGAACAGAAACGAAACCTGGAATCTTCTGATTTACAAACACGAGTCACAAGCAACAGGCTCCGCCCCGACCTTTCACTCATAGCATCTGCAGGTATTACTGGCGATGGAAACTCTTATCAGAAAAATTTTGAGACAATGACAACCTTTGACCATCCGGTCTGGAGTATTGGAATAAATCTATCCTATCCGTTCGGCAATAACGCTGCAGAAAATGATTATCGAAAAAGCAGACTTAAATCAGAGCAACTGGCACTTCAAATAAAAAGTCTTGAAGAGAATGCTGCAAACGAAGTACGCGCTTCCTTACGAAGCGTTGAAACAGGTTACAAACAGCTGGAAGTTGCAGATCGCGGACGAACCTTCGCAGAAGAACGCCTGCGAGCCTTCATGCGTAAGAACGAAGTCGGACTTGCCACGACAAAAGACGTTCTTGATGTGGAAAACGATCTTGCAACCGCAAAAATAAATCAGTTAACTGCAGTGGTCGCATATAATAACTCCATCACAAATTTTTGGAAAGTTACCGGAGAACTGCTGGAACGAGAAGGAATAACTGTCGTTGAGGGAGACTCTGACAAACTCTACACCTCCATACGCTGATGCTCCGTATAGGACGGATTCAATACGCAAATTGCACCCCCATTTTCCATGCGTTTCAAAAACATTTTTCAGACACAAACTATGAGCTTGTTAATGGTGTGCCTGCAACTCTCAACTCCCTTCTTCTGCAGGGATCTATTGATGTTTGCCCGTCATCTTCAATTGAATATGCGCTGCACCCAGAAAAGTACCTTATCCTGCGGGATCTTTCAATAAGCAGCAATGGCGCTGTAAAGAGTGTTCTTCTTTTTTCTGACAGACCGATAGAAGAACTTGGGGGTTGTGACATAACCTTGAGCGCAGAATCTGCAACCTCTGTAAATCTGCTCAAAATCCTTATGAATCAGTATATCGGTTGTCACTGCACATACACAAAGGACACGGGAAAGCAGCCATCTATAAATGAGAGAAACAAGGTTTTTCTGTTAATCGGAGACACGGCACTAAAAACATTGCTAAATGCTCCAACAAAGTACATCTATGATCTGGGAGAACTTTGGAAAAAATGGACTGGGTTACCGTTTGTATTTGCTCTCTGGATATGTACAGTTTCAGCTGTTCAAAAACATTGGCAAGAGCTTTGCAAGCTTAATGAGAATCTATCTCTTGCAAAAAAAATTGCAACCCATGATTATGAAGAAATTGCTGCACTTTCTTCTGACTCACAATGGATGGGGAAAGAACGATTGATAGAATACTGGCGAAACAACATCAATTATGACCTAAATACAGAGCATCTGCAGGGATTGCAGCTGTTTTATGAAAAATCATTTCAGCTTGGTCTCATTTCACGGATTCCAAAATTGAATTTCATGCAATAGTAAGAAAATACGACATTTGACGGTGGAGATAATGAAAAAACCGTTACCCAAAATGAGTTCCTGGACAGAATCCATGTTCAAAATGGTTGTCACTGATTCAGACAACCATAAAAAATCGCCATTTGCACGACTTGACGATTGCTGTACACGAGTAGCGGTTGTGGCAAGAACCAGATGGGTCATGCTTTCAGTTGTAGTTCTATATGCAGTTTTTGCCGCAGTCAGCTACTCTATGAGCAGCATCGGCTTCTGCTTCAGCACCCGCCAAACCGTATTTCTGATTTCAACGTTTGCAATAGTCATGTGCTACAATATTGGATTAAGCAAGGCGTGTAACGTCATGCGCCAGTTTTCAAGCCACATACACATTCAAATCGGTCTTGATCTTTTATTCGTTACTGTACTCGTACACTTTACCGGCGGCATCGTCAGCTGGTTCTGGCCAGTTTACCTGCTGGTGACACTTGAGGCAGCTTTTCTTTTTGATGACCGTCGAGATGTCTGGCTGATCGGATCCCTGGGAGCTGTCCTGTATGGAGCTCTCCTCTCTGCAGAAGCTTTTTTAATACTCCCTCCTGTTTCCATGCCATTTATAGACTCATCACTTTATCGATCATTCTTACTCCAGCTATTACAATGGTTATGGGTCGCCGGCATGAATGCAACTGTTGCATTTATAGGTGCATTCCTTATGGCAATAATACGGCGCGACCATCAGGCGGTAAAAGAGAGTGAAGAGGCATTGCAAGGTTTTATCAACAGTGCAAATGACCTGATCTTCTGTTGCAACTCACAAGGAGCTGTAATTTACTCAAATCAGATATGCAGAGACATTCTGAATTTCGGGCACCACGAACATGGGAAGCGTATACTCTTTGACTTTGTAACCGGCGAATACAGAGAAAATCTGAAAAAACACTTTGACCGTATGATTACAGAGCAGCATTCTCATCACATCGAACTACAACTTTCAACGGACGGAATAGAATCAATTTTTGTTGAAATGAGCTTGTCCACGAGCATTCAAGAAACTGGGGAAACTGTAGTGTGGGGGGTTTGCCGCGACATAACCGAACGAAAGATTGCACAGCATGAGCTTTATAAACTTGCACACCATGATATTTTAACAGGACTTCCGAATCGCATACTTCTGGAAGATCGCCTACAACAGACAAAAGCTTTAGCACACCGCACAAACACCCTTTTTGCTGTTCTTTTTCTTGACCTGGACAGATTCAAAATCATCAATGACACTCTCGGTCACTCGGTTGGTGATGAACTGTTACGCATGGTCGCAATTCGTCTTAAATCAGCCCTCAGGGAAACTGATACCATCGCACGCATTGGAGGGGATGAATTTATAATCATTCTGCAGGACATAAAAGATCGACCTAACATCACGTTCCTTGCCGAGAAGATTACCAGGTCATTGGGGTTGCCATTTACATTACGTGATCACGAGCTTTTTATAACGACCAGTCTTGGAATATCCGTTTTCCCTGAAGACACTAGCAACACAGATGAGATGATGAAAAAAGCTGACATTGCAATGTATCATGCAAAAGCAACCGGCAGAAACAATTTCCAATTCTACAATGACAACATGGACGAAAATGCTTCAAGACGTTTCACAATATCTACAAGCTTAAGACGTGGTCTTGAACAAAATGAATTCCGGGTATATTACCAGCCAAAAGTCGACGTAAACAGCGGACAAATTGTTGCAATGGAGGCGTTGGTTCGCTGGGAACATCCTGAATTAGGCTTGCTCTCACCAGTTGAATTTATACAGCTGGCTGAAGAATCCGGTTTGATAATGCAGCTCGGTGAATGGGTATTGCGTGAATCATGCAAACAAAACAAAAAGTGGCAAAACGAAAAACTGATCGACATGCGAGTTGCAGTCAATCTATCTGGATATCAACTCCAACATACCAACCTTCTCGAAACCATCAAATCAGTTCTTAAGGAAACAGGGCTTTCGCCAGATCATCTTGAATTGGAAATAACTGAAAGTGTTATAATGCAGAACCCTGAATTTGCTGTTACCATACTCAACGAATTCAGCTCCATGGGTATTCATATTTCAATTGATGATTTTGGCACCGGTTATTCATCATTGGCGCACCTCAAACGCTTCTCGGTTAACACCCTGAAAATAGATAAATCTTTTGTTCGGGATGTTGACTTGAGCACAACTGATGCCGCTATTGCCACGGCAATAATTGCAATGGGGAACAGCCTTAACCTCAATGTGATTGCAGAAGGAGTTGAGACAGAAGCACAATTTGAATTTCTGAAACTCAACAACTGCCATCAGGTACAAGGCTTTCTATTCAGCAAACCATTACCGCCAGAGGATCTGTATGAAATCCTCCAGATAAACAAGGAAAAGCGTGAAAACAGTACGAAACAGTCTTAATTTGGGCAACTATTCTATTGACATGCTTAAAGTCATTTAGTATTGTTTTGGTTCATTTTGGGGCTGTAGCTCAGCTGGGAGAGCGCTTGACTGGCAGTCAAGAGGTCGACGGTTCGATCCCGTTCAGCTCCACCATAAATATCAAGGACTTGCGTTAATTCGCCAGTCCTTTTTTATTGCCAAAAACAATACTGTAAGCTATCAGCACTTTTGACATTATCCATTACAACTTAACCACTCATTGACATTTCTTGAAGCGTCTTTCAATAGTGGACACCATAAAAACAAAACAATAATGCCCGGTGAATTTATCACCGGGCATTATTGTTTTACAAAGCTATATAGTTATTCTGACTATCTTCTCTTTTTGCTTTTTGAAGGAAGTTTTATTGGTGCATCTGCATTATCAGCACCAGATTTTTTCAACGTACCTGCGTCCCAACGGTTCAAGTCATGGGCAATATTATGGCAATCGCCACACTTGGTGAAACGTGCCAGCATACGGGCTGGGTGTGGAGAACCATGACAACCCTGGCATGCAGGAACCATTTTGTGCTTGTCTTTATGACATGTTACACAGTTTACGCCTTTATGCTTTGTATCTGTCTGGCTGTGAAGCTCAAAAGCTTTTTTATGGCAAGAGCCACACATTGCATTAGGAGTATCAGAAGGATAAGTCACGGCGGTCGGCATATGAGCCTGATGGCAACGCTTACAGTCAGTAGCAGTCATCTGTGGGCTATGCGGTTTATGGCACTGTGTACACTTTGGAATTTTACCATGTACATTATGGCAGAAGCTGCAGGCAAGCGCAGAATGCTTGCTCTTTACCTGTTTCAGTTTGACAATTTGCTGTGTATGGCATGTCAAACATTCATCGGTGATATTATTTGCCAGTTTGATCTGTTTAGGTGTATGCGGATTGGTGTGGCAACGGAGACAACCCTGAAGGTTGTAATGCGGTTTTCCGCTATGGCACTGATTACACTGCGGAATATTGTTTTTTGAAGTCGGACGGTGAGAAGCGTGACAATCCTGACATGAAATCTCGGTTTTGTGCTTGCCACCATTTGCAGCGACATCTTTAGGCTGGGCAGCGTGACATTTTACGCAGTCATCTATAGAGAGCGACGGCTGCTTGGCAGGATCTGCCGCAAAGGCAAATGCCACCATTACAAGTGTGGCAACAACTGACACACTTGCAACTTTCATTGTTTGTACTAGTTTTTTCATTTTCCCCCCTGGTGATGTAATATACCGATTCATTATTGAACTGGCTTTGATTTTCAATCAAATTTAACAGTAAAATTGCGCTGAATTCTGCCACCAATACAAAAATCAGTCAACCAAAAACTGTATAGTGTATACAAGCTATCTCCCTGTATTTTCGAACAAAAAGACTTTAATTGTCTTGTTAGAACAAGAACACCTTGACATCCCTGAAAACTATCTGCTATGTATTTTAAGCATTTTGGGGCGCATAGCTCAGCGGGAGAGCACTGCCTTCACACGGCAGGGGTCGCAGGTTCGAACCCTGCTGCGCCCACCAAAATTTTAATTTCAATCTGTTTTGCTTTAAACTATAAACAACACTCAAATTTGCGCCCGTAGCTCAGCTGGATAGAGTCCCTGGCTTCGAACCAGGTTGTCGGGAGTTCGAATCTCTCCGGGCGCGCCAAACATCATTGAATCTGAGTACTCCTTCCGGGGTACTCAGATTTTTTGTTTCAGTTGTAAAACGCACCGCCCCCACCAGTGAACTGTAACTCCCCTTGAATGTTACTTCTGTTCCTTTCAACGCAATTTCCTTGACCAGCAGTTGCAGATATTCCTTGGAAAACGGCGTGTTTTTTTCCAGTATCTGGTCATAATCTCTGATTTTAAATCTTGCATTTTCATAACAACGAAACTATGTTTTAAATAATTTGATATTCATCACAATCAATCAAGATTGCTGTCAAATCAATGATGCCATTTAGCAACACTGATAATGCGACTGACAATTTGATATTTTAACAAGAAGGTCCATGCATGGTTACTCTCTGCTCCTACCTGTCACAAATAGCATCCGGTTCTATACCACAAAAAATTGCGGGTGACTGCGAATACAGTGAATATTTGCTGGCAATCATCAAGCGCCTTGAAACATCGCGCGACACTATACAAGCTCTCCAAAACGAAAACAGATCTGCCATAGCCGAGATACGGAAAATTCGTGAACTTGAGCAGATCTACCATTCTGTTTTTGAAAACTCCGTTCTCGGAATTATCATTATCGACAAAGAAGGGGTGATTACTGATGCCAATACTTCTGTCGAATATATGTTGGGGTTCTCGGTGGAAGAGCTAAAAACGCTGAATCTGCGGGATGTTTCGTTACCTGAAGATTATGAAATTGACAGGGAACTCCGAGATGATGTGATTGAGGGACGCCGCACATATTATCAGATTGAAAAACGGTATGTACGTAATGATGGAATTTTGTTCTGGGGAATGGTGACGGTTTCTGTTATCCGTAATGATGCTGGCGAGCCAATAATGATCAATATGCTGGAGGATATTTCTGCAATAAAATCAGCCGAGCTGCAACTTTCGCAGAGCAGCACCCACGATTCATTGACAGGGCTGTACAATCGCACCTTTTACGATTCTGAATTCAATCGTCTGCAATTTATCATGCTGCTTCCGGTCAGCATTATTGTGATTGACGTGGATGGTTTGAAATTGATCAACGACAGCAAGGGGCATGAGGCTGGCGACAAACTTATCTCCACTGTTGCCTCAATTTTAAAAGAAGCATTTCGCGGCGATGACATTGTGGCAAGAATTGGCGGGGATGAGTTTTCTGTGCTTCTTCCGGAGACAAATGAAGATGCAACCAGGATTGTATGTGAGCGTGTGCGAAAATGCCAGGGGCGTTTCAATGAAGCAAACAAAGATTTTCCTGTCAGCTTTTCAATGGGCGCCGCTACAGCCTACAAAGGGAGTGATATTCCTGGGGCCTTCAAACATGCCGATGAAATTATGTATGCCGACAAGCTTATGCGAAAGGCAAATCGTGCTACAACCTGATGGAGATAATATTTGCACTGTATCTAATTTTAACAGTTTTCTTAAGAGGTAGCGAGCCATGGCGATTCTGAAAAAGTTCTGGGGGTTTTTTCTCCTGGCAGCGATGTTAATGTCAGGCTGCCGTGAAGTCAAAAGACATTATGTGATAAATCCGGATCTTTCTGGCAAAGTTGAGGTACATTCAAAAACAGGACTTGACCCATTGATGCAACTGGACAGTCAATCCAAACAGCCTGATAGTGAAAAAATAAAACGTGCGGCAAAAAGCATTCTTGATAGCACTGCAGGTATCGATGTCTGGAAAGAGGTGACGTTGAGCATGAACGATGAAGGGAAGCTGGAATTCAAAGGCACAGCATACTTCAAAGACTTTAACGCACTGAATCTGGATACTTCCATCACCTCTTCAAACCGGCTTGTTCTGTCAAATGAGGGTAACAAACTGACCCTACAGTGGAAACAGAGTGAGAAGAGAGCGCATGATAAAGTCGATAAAATCCCTCCTTTTACAGCTCAAGCATTGGAAAAGCAGATCAAGATCGAGAAAGCAAAATTCAAGACATCCTTCGGTATGTTGTCTACAATGTTGAGCGGTCTCAAAGAGGAAGATGTTTTTACACTCCCTGGCAAAAATCAATCCGTAAAGGGGTTTAAAACCGCCGGAGAAACAATTGTACTATCTGTAATCGGCGACGATATGCTGGCTGCAATCAAAAAATTGGCAGAAGACGACAGCTTTTGGCGCAAAAACATCACTAACGGAATAAATCCTTTGAAAGACGAACCCGAAGATATACAGCTCCAGGTTTTTGGCGCCCCTCTCCCATTTGAAGCAATTTTTAAGGACGGTAATAAGCTTTTTGATTATGAATCAGAAGTTTTGGCAGCCAAAGCAGCCAATCCAGCTATGCTGAAAGCGTTGGGGATTATGGAAAAACCAAAACCTATTCCTACAGCAACACGGCTCTCCAAATTCAAGACACTTCGGGTCGGAGGTATAAGCCATATATTTGAATCTGACCCCGAGCGAGGTATACAACCAAATTCACAGAACAAGGGATATACAGTTTATCTTATCGGCGAGTGGGATGGAGCAGTAGAAAAAATAAACGAGGTCACAATCACCGAGGCTATCACAGACAACAACGAAAACCTTCTACCTGACGATTCAAGCTCCGGTTTTTTTAGCTCTCCCCAGCTTTCCAACGACAAAACAGCAGTGGTTTTCCCCGCTACCCTCAAACCACCTGGTTCTGAAGCAAAAAAATTAAAAAAACTAGCTGGCACGGTTTCGTTCAATATAAGTTCCGGGGTAAAAAAATACGATTCAGGACTCATAAAACCGGCTGTTGGAACAAAGTCGAAGGAACTAAACCTTGAAATTACCAAAGCAACAAAAAGAGACGATATGCACAGCGCATACTCCATCGCTTTCAGAGTTGCCATCAACTCAAATCTTCTGACAGACGTTAAATTTTATGACGATAAAAACAACAAGATTGAGAATGTCGGATCAGCTAATTCCTGCATCAATGACGATTGCGAGTTTGAATATACCTTCGAAGGAGAGATGCCGACAAAAATCGGTATAATTATTAACGCACACGAAACGCTACAGAGTAACTCAACACCGTTTATGATTGAAAATCTGCCACTTATCGGAAAGTGATTATCCTGAAACTGAAGATGGATTAAAATACTGAAAAGATTGCCATACTGCAGGTTCCCCGCAAGGACTTGTGTTTACTGGTAATAACGTCTATATTTATGATCAGCTATTTTAGAAGCAATGGTGAGATTTTTTAACTATCAACCGAAAGCCAGTTAAACCAACAAATTAACCAATAATTTTCAGCAGGTTACACAGATTATGTTGCTAATGATAGATAATTATGACTCTTTTACCTTCAACATTGTCCAATATTTTGGACAACTGGGAGAAGACGTTCAGGTATTTCGAAATGACCAGATTTCCGTTGAAGAAATAGCACACTTAAACCCGAAGCGCTTGGTCATATCTCCTGGTCCCTGCTCACCGGAAGAGGCTGGAATTTCTGTAGCAGCAATACGGGAATATGCTGGCAAAGTGCCGATTCTAGGGGTTTGCCTCGGTCATCAATCAATCGGCGCGGCTTTTGGTGGAAAGGTGATACGCAGCGTTTCTCTCATGCATGGCAAAACATCCCCCATCATGCACAATGGCACGGATTTGTTTGCCGCTCTTCCAAATCCGTTTTTAGGAACCCGTTATCACTCACTCGTTGTGGAACGCTCCACTCTTCCCGACTCCCTTGAAGTTACCGCATGGGTTGAAAATGGTGAAATAATGGGGTTGAGACACAAGGAGTTGCCCGTGTGGGGAGTGCAATTTCATCCGGAATCAATACTGACAGAAGGTGGAATGCAACTGTTGGACAACTTTTTGAAAATAAGCGCATAATTTTCCAGAACAATAATAAAAGCCCGCTCCGAACAATCCGGGGCGGGCTTTTTACTTAAATCGTCTCTTGAGTTGTTATTTAATCCCCTTTTTGTTCATCACCGGCCCGTATTTCTTATCTAATCCCTGTATATGGTTAATCAACCAGTTTTTGAGGAATGTCATCACTTCCTGCCCAAGAGCCGTTCCATCCTTGAATTTCTGCTGAATTTCAAGAACCTGATTTACCAGTTCCACATGTGAGCGTTTTTGCACATCAAATCCTTCATAACCGGTTTTCTGCATCAAACCCTCTTCGTGTGCAAAATGGGTTTTTGTGTACTCGATCAATTCATCAAGAACAGAGCCGATGGCATCTTTGCTACGCCCACTCCGCATGGCGGCATACAGATTATTTATAATGTCAATCAAACGTTGATGTTCGTTATCCATCTGGGTGACACCGACACTATAGCTTCTACTCCAGACAATCAGCTTGCCGCTGTCTGAAAGTTTGAACTGACCAACAACCTTTTGCAGCTCTTCTGACAGACGTGACAGATTATTGGCTGCTGATTCCGTTGTACGGGCTCCTTCAACCGAACTTTGGGCAACATCAGTAATCTGGTGAATATTGCTACTAATCTCACTTGTGGTTGCAGTCTGCTCCTCTGCAGCAGTTGCAATCTGCTGCACCTGCATATGCAGAGCATTGATTTCATCCTGTATACGGCGCAATGCTTCGCCTGACCGCGCCGCTTCTTCTGTCCCCTGTTCAACCTCGGAAACACCTTCTTCCATTGCGGATACGGCTGTTTTTGTCTCCTGCTGGATTGCCTTTATCATAAGACCTATTTCACGTGTTGCCTTGGTGGTGCGTTCTGCCAGCGCACGAACCTCATCAGCAACAACTGCAAAACCACGCCCCTGTTCACCGGCACGCGCAGCCTCAATGGCAGCATTGAGCGCCAGCAGGTTGGTCTGGTCGGCGATATCTTCAATCGTGCTTATGATTGAGCCGATCTGGTCGCTCCTTTTGCCAAGCTCATCAACCGTATTGGCAGACGCTTGTACCCGCTCGGCAATACGATGCATGACGGCAATCGATTTTTCAACCACATGACCACCCTCTTCAGCAGCTCCGTTTGCCCGCTGGGCACTTTCGGCAGCCAACATGCAGTTTTGAGCTATATCACCAGATGTGGCAGACATTTCTTCACTTGCGGTAGCAACAGTAATCGCCTGACCAGCGACATTTTCAGCGCCGTCAGCCATCTTTCCAGCACTAATCTGCATATCACCAGCCGCATTTGAAATTTGTGAAGATGAGTCTGACAAGGTGCCAATCATTTCGCGTAGATTATTAATCATTTTTTCGAACGATTGGGCAAGATGACCAACCTCATCATTGGCGCTCACATCAACCACAACATTGAGATCACCAGTGGCAATCTGTTCAGCATCTTCGCCAAGTTTTTTGATCGGTCTTGAAATTGCTCTTGAAGTCATCAGTCCAAGAGATACTCCGACAAAAAGCCCAAGAACAAGCAGAGTAACAACCCAAATACGCGCTGAAGCGGTTGCCAAATGAGCCTTTGCAACCCCTTCATCAGCTTCCTTCTGGTTATACTCCTGCATATCAATCAAAACTTTATTTGCCTGATCATACAATTTTTTACCTTCGTCACGCGTTATGGTCTGGGCTTCTTCACTCTTGCCATCACGAATCAAAGCCAGAGTTTTTTGCGCTGTCCCGGTGTACTGTTTCCAAAGAGTCTCAAATGATGAAATCATTTTCTTTTCGTCATCAGTCGGATTTCGTTTAGCGAAGTTCCCCTCTATTTCCTTCATTTCATCCTGCATTTTCAACATGCGATCAGAATATTTTTTAAACTCTTCATCGCTGTTTTTCAGATAAAACTGAAGTTCTGACCTCCGGTAGGTATCAACACGATTACGCAATTTTGAGAGATCACTCATATGGGGCAATCCACTATTCCCTATTTCTTCAGTAACATGAGTAACAGTCGCAAGTTTTCCCAACGAAACAACTGCCATTAGCACCGAAAAAAGTGTAACGATCATGACAGAACTCAAAATTTTTGTGCCTATACCAAGATTTTTAAACATTCGGCAAATCCTCCTGAAGAACTTGATTTTAAGCAATAACGTAAAGAGGATAACACACATTTTACATTGGTCAAGCTCCAAGAATACTTGACCAGAACATATCTACAAGGCTATAAAAGAACGTTTGATGAATTGCTGTAACTCATAAAAATCACGTCAATATAAATCAATAAAGGAATTGCAACAGATGACCAGAGAACTTGCCAAAGGATATGAGCCGCACGAAGTAGAAAAACGATGGTATGCAGAATGGATCAGCAAAGGATATTTCCACGCAGCCGCAACCTCCGACAAACCGGCGTATTCCATAGTAATCCCCCCCCCTAACGTAACCGGCGCCCTCCATATGGGTCACGCTCTCAACAACACACTGCAGGACATCCTATGCCGCTGGAAGCGGATGCAGGGGCATAATGTGCTATGGATGCCTGGGACCGACCATGCCGGCATTGCCACCCAGAATGTGGTGGAACGTCAGATGGCTGCCGAGGGGAAAGACAGGCACGACCTGGGACGCGAGGCGTTCATCGAGCGGGTCTGGAAATGGCGCGGTGAATCGGGCGGACAGATCATCGGTCAACTGAAACGACTCGGCGCATCCTGCGACTGGGAACGGGAACGCTTCACCATGGATGAAGGGCTATCCAAGGCGGTTCGCACAGTCTTTGTCAAGCTGTACAATGATGGGTTGATCTATCGCGACAACCGCTTGATAAACTGGTGTCCCCGCTGCCACACGGCGCTTTCAGACATTGAGGTTGAACATGAAGATCACAAGGGGCATCTCTGGCACATACGCTATCCGGTAGCCGGTGAGCCGGGGAGATATGTGACCGTTGCCACCACCCGCCCTGAAACCATGCTTGGTGATAGTGCCGTGGCTGTCCATCCTGAAGATGAGCGTTACCAGGAGCTCATCGGCAAAAAAGTGATTCTGCCGCTCCTCAATCGTGAAATACCGGTCGTGGCTGATACCTACGTCGACAGGGAGTTCGGCACCGGCGTAGTCAAAATTACTCCGGCTCATGACTTTAACGACTTTGAAGTCGGTCTGCGACACGGACTGGAGAGAATCAACATTCTGGATGAGTCCGGAATCATAAATGCTGCCGGTCATCAGTACGAGGGGATGGATCGCTTCGAAGCGCGCAAGCGTATTGTGGCTGAACTGGAAGAAGCGGGACTGCTTGAAAAGATTGACGACCACCCGATGTCAGTCGGCGGTTGTTACCGGTGCAAGACCGTAGTTGAACCATACCTTTCACTGCAATGGTACGTCAAGGTCGCTCCGCTGGCAGAACGGGCGCTGGATGCCGTAAAAACCGGCAAGACCCGTATCCTCCCCAAACAGTGGGAAAACACCTACTATGACTGGATGGAAAACATCCGCGACTGGTGCATCTCACGTCAGATATGGTGGGGACACCGTATTCCTGCATGGTTCTGCGACAGTTGCGGCGAAATAACCGTATCGATGGAAGAGCCGACAAAATGCCCTAAATGTGGCAGCGAAGAGCTCCGCCAGGAAACCGACGTACTCGACACATGGTTTTCCTCCGCTCTCTGGCCTTTCTCCACCATGGGGTGGCCGGACAAGACCCCGGAGCTGAAAACCTTTTATCCGACATCATGCCTGATCACCGGCTTTGACATTCTCTTCTTCTGGGTCGCCCGAATGATGATGATGGGGCTGCATTTTATGGATGAAGTACCGTTCAAGGATGTGTACATCCACGCTCTGGTACGCGATGCCCATGGTCACAAGATGTCAAAATCCAAGGGGAACGTCATCGATCCATTGACGGTCATCGACCAGTACGGCACCGATGCATTCCGTTTCACTCTGGCAGCCTTTGCTGCCCAGGGGCGCGACATCAAGCTGGCGGAAGAGCGTATCGCCGGTTATCGCAACTTCTGCAACAAGGTGTGGAACGCTGCCCGCTTTACCTTGATGAATCTGGAACAGTTTGACCCGACCGGCGTCAAACTGGACTCTCTCGACCTGTCGCAGGGGGATAAATGGATCCTGCATCGCCTTAATGAAACCGCCCGTGAGACCGGCAAGGCGCTGGAAGAATACCGCTACAATGAAGCAGCCATGGGGCTGTATCAGTTCACCTGGAGCGAGTTCTGCGACTGGTATCTGGAACTGTCCAAGAAAGATCTGTACGGTGACGACCTGGAGCGGAAGCAGACCGCACAATACGTACTCTGGTACACGCTGGAAAATCTGCTCCGCCTGCTACACCCTTTCATGCCGTTCATCACCGAAGAGATCTGGCAGGCATTGCCCGGTACCGCAGGGACGGTTCGCTGTGACCGCCCGCCTCTAGGTGACGACATCAAGGAGGGTACCCAGATGGGGGCGCCCCTACATACCATCATGCACGCAAAGTACCCTGAAGCGTGCGAAAAGCGCGCATTCCCGAAAGCAGCAGCAGATATGGAAAAGGTCATGGCAGTGGTTTCGGGTATCCGCAACATCCGGGGCGAGATGGAAGTTCCCCCGTCAAAAGAGATTACCGTTATTCTTTCCTGCGGCAACGAAGAGAGCCGTATTCTGATGAAACACAATGAAGGCTCAATCATCGGACTGGCGCGCATATCCGATCTTGCCATCGGCATTGATCTGCAGAAACCGGAGGATGCCTCCATTCAGGTTGCAGGAGATGTGCAGATATTTGTGCCGCTGAAAGGTCTGGTGGATGTGGCGGCCGAGGAGGAACGGTTGCTGAAGGAAATCGGCAAGATCGACAAGGAAATAGAAATGTTTTCCAAAAAGCTTGAAAGCCCCGCTTTTGTAGACCGTGCCCCGGCAGAAATAGTTGCCAAGGAACGTCAGAAACTAGCTGATGTTACGGAGAAAAAACGGGTGCTTGAAGAGAGTCTGGAGAAAATCAGGGGGCTGAAATAGGGAATAATGAATTTTCTGATCAGCAACCTGAAACTACGCTGGAAACTTCTTGCTCTTGTATTGCCTCTGGTTATTATTCCTATTTTTGTTGTGGCTGCAGTAATCGGATATATTGCAAACCAACAGGCTGATAGGGGTATAACCAAAACCAGTAAGGATGATCTTCAGCATCTTTCGGCTTTTTGTATTGATCTTCTTGATTCTCACTATCAGCAATTTCAGGTTTACAAACAGGATAAGGCTAATAATCTTCGAAATGAATTGAAAGCCTTGACAGATCTTTCCTACACCCTTGTTGCTGCCGATCAGAGCCAGCATCTCCTGGGCAACCTGGATCTATCAACTGCCAGACATGAAGCACGGCAGGCATTGCGGAAGATAAACGTTGGAGAGAGCGGATATATTTACGCAATGAGCAGCAACGGCGCCCTTCAGGTTCATATTGCCAGAGAGGGTGAAAATGTATTTAACGAAAAGGATGAAAACGGTCGTTATTTTATTCGTGAAATGTGCGCAGCTGCAAAGCGGAGTAAACCGGGTGAAACACTTTTCATAACCTACCCATGGCGCAATGCGGTGCTGGGTGACAAGAAGCCGCGCACAAAAGTAGTCGCATATCGCTACTTCCGCGAATGGGACTGGATCATTGCTGCGGGAAGTTACCTTGAGGAAAGCGGTGGCGACGCATCATTTGAACGGCAATCATTTGCCAAACTGAAAGAACGTATTCGAGCTAAAAAAGTCGGAAGCAGCGGCTACATCTTCTGCATGGATAGTAAAGGGACCTTTACTATCCACCCTGATTCAGAAGGCAAAAATCTGCTGAACGCACGCGACCAGAACGGCAACCTGTTCATAGCAGAAATGTGCCGCAAGAAAAGTGGTTGGATTCGTTATCCGTGGAAAAACAGTACCGACGCGGCGACACGCATGAAAATTGTTCGCTATGACTATTTTGAACCATGGGACTGGATTGTGGCTGTCGGCTCTTACGAGGATGAATTTTACCAGGAAGCTAATAAAATCAAATCCCATATCCTCACCAGCATGGCACTGCTGATACTAATTGTTGGTGCCGCCGCAACAGCTCTGGTTTTTCGGGCATCAACACTCATCACCCAACCTATCACTCAAATGATGTCAGTCATCCATAAGATAAAGCGTGGCAATCTGGATGAACGTATAACTGTCAACGGCAATGATGAACTGGCAGAAATGGCAACCGCTTTTAACCGTATGACTGATCGAATTCAACAAAACAAGGAGATAGAATCAAACCTGGCACAACAGGGAAAAATGGCATCACTGGGAGTTCTCTCATCAGGAGTTGCCCACGAGATTAACAACCCGCTCGGAATTATTCTTGGCTATGCCGGGTATTTGGAAGGAAAGATGAGCCTGGATGATCCGAACTATCAGTACATCCACGAGATAAAACAGGAAAGCAAACGGTGCAAGAAAATAGTCCAGGATTTGCTGTCATACGCCAGAACTCCACGCCCAACGCTTGAAGCGGCTGACCTCAATTCACTCTTGCAGCAGATTCTTGATTTTGCAGCCAACCACACTGATATGCACGGCATTACCATTAAAACAGAACTTGCCAAAAATCTCCCTCCTGTTAAGCTTGACGGTGACCAGATGCGCCAGATGGCTATAAATCTGATTCTCAACGCCGGCGGCGCCATGTCAAACGGAGGGACTTTGACCGTAAAAACCGAGCAGATAGATGACAATCATATACAGATAATATTCAGCGACACAGGGAGTGGAATACCTGCCGAAAATCTGGAAAAAATATTCGAGCCATTCTACACGACCAAGGCGCGTGGCACAGGATTAGGGCTTGCAATAACCAGGCAGATTATAGAGCAACACCAGGGTGAAATACATATTGCCAGCAGCAACGACAAAGGAACTGATGTCACAGTCAAGCTGCCTATTGAGCGGGAGGAGCTGTAATTGCCGGACAAAAAGAGAATCCTTCTTATTGATAACGAAGCTGGGCTATGCCGGATGATGGAGCAGATCCTGCTTGACCATGGTTATCTCCCCCATTCCTGCACATTGCCGAAAAAAGCAGTCGAAGAGTTCACACCCCATGCATGGGATCTGGTCATCACTGATATTAAAATGCCCGGCATGAGCGGACTGGAGGTGTTGCAGGAGATTAAGAGCAAACAGCACGATATTCCGGTCATCATGATCACTGCGTATGCTACCGTCGACATGTCTATCCAGGCGCTTCGGAAAGGGGCATACGATATGCTGACAAAACCTTTCGAGCCGGATGAATTGGTATATCGGGTAAAAAACGCACTGCAGCAGCGGCAGCTACAGGAAGAAAATCGTGAGTTAAGAGCGGAACTTGAAGACAAATTTCGTTTTGAAAAGATTATCGGCGCCTGCGATGGACTGAAAAGCGTTCTGGAACGGGTGAGCAAAGTCGCCATAAGAGACACATCAACACTTGTAACAGGGGAATCAGGAACCGGCAAGGAACTGATTGCCCAGGCAATTCATTACAACTCCCCCCGCCGGGAAAAACGGTTTATTGCCATCAATTGCGGGGCATTGCCTGAAAATCTGCTGGAAAGTGAACTTTTTGGATTTAAAAAGGGGGCGTTTACCGGCGCAACAGAGAGCCGTTGCGGTCTCCTGGAATCTGCAAACGGAGGCACGCTCTTCCTCGACGAGGTCGGAAACCTCCCAATGAACGTACAGAAAACACTCCTTAGGTTTCTACAGGAAAAGGAATTTAACAGGCTCGGCGACACAACCCCTACAAGGGTGGATGTCCGTATTATTTCAGCGACCAATTCCGATCTCCAAGAAGCAATAAAGCATGGACTATTTCGTGAGGATCTCTATTACCGTCTCAATGTTGTCACAATCCATCTCCCGCCACTGCGTGAAAGAAGCAGCGACATACCACTGCTTGCCGCCCACTTTATTACCCAGCAGAATCAGAAATTTACAACCTCAATCAAAGGATTTGACAAAGACGCCATGAGGCTTTTGTCAGAATACAAATGGCCTGGCAATATCCGGCAGTTGAGAAATGTCATTGAAGCGTGCATGGCAATGGAAACATCGGAATATATTTCATATCAGACACTCTCACAATTTATTGATTCCATCCGGGAACTGACAAACACCACTGATGCTTCAGCCAATTTAAATGAAGATATCCCATACGCGACAGCTTTGGAAAATTTCGAGGCGAATCTGCTCCGCTCTCTTCTGCAACGTAATGGCGGTAACATTGACGCTGCGGCGAATGAAGCTGGAATCAATATGGTTACCATGTATCGTAAAATAAAGAAGTATGGTATCAAACGGTAATTTTTCTATGCAGAAATAATAAAAGCCCGGTCATCAAACGATGCCGGGCTTTTATTATACAACCATCAGTTCCGCTTATTTGTTTTTGTTAGCCAAAGCAGTTTTTATTGGACCATTCATACGGATAGCCGCTGCAAACTCCATCCAAAAAACAAGATAAATTGAAACCATAAGAGAAAGACCTATATTCTGATTTTCTGCCCCAAGCGCCTTGGCAAGAATCGGAGAGGCAAATCCTGCTCCATGGGTTCCGGTAACCCGCTCCAGAATATAGAACAACGGCAGAGTCAACAAAGTTCCCACAACCATGATTGAGATACCGACCGGACGCTTGAACCAGTATTTTGGAGAGAAACCGTACATTCTCATAAAAATTACAACCCATATTATCCAGACAGAATAATCAACTGCTGCGTCAGGAAGAGCAAGTTTGTTCTGAACGAGAACAACCTCCAGAACAGTAACAACTCCGAGCAATCCGAACATCCAGTTAAACTTTTCATTAGCCTGTGTCTGCCAGTTGCGGCTATCAGGTGCCTGCACTTCCTTGAAAGAATGATTATGTGTGCCAAGCGCTGAAAAGAGTATTGCAAACCAGATACCTGCATTATGAAACAGTAGTGAAGCATGATTGCCAGCAACATTTGCAATTCGCGACATCGGATCACGGGCAAAATCACCTGCAATTCTCATAAGGAACAGGTTTACCAAAACCGAGCAGCCAATTATAACCGCAATAGTAAACAGTCTTCGCGGAAGCAGGTATGGGTCGACCTTGTCAGGAAAACCGATTATAAATGCGAACCAGATCAAAAACATGATCAGTGGAATACCAAATGTTATACCGTACACCGAGTTCCCTGCAAAATCGCCGCTCTGGGCATAAATGATGTAATCGTTTTTTGGGTCAGCGTCTGTATTTGCAACTTTCACCAGATCCTTCGGCACTTTTTTTACATGCGGCAGAAGTCCCATGGCATACCAGCCATGATCACCCTGATTTGTTTCAACAACCCAGTATTGATCCCCCATCATTTCATCCAGACCGGCAAACAGTTGCATACTGAAAGCGGCGCAAATAACGCAGACCATTAACAGCAAAATAGCATTGGAAATTTTCATCGGCATTGTGTAACTCTCCCTCTATGAATGTGGTATCTGATTTTCCGCATTATTCTTTGTGGGTTGTCCAGAACATTGAAACCGCATTGGCAGCAAACAGACCATACAACCACATGGTGTTCCAGGCAGGACCAGACCAGTGGCTTCCACGACCTCCGCCAACAACACCGGAAGCGATCACAATACCGATTATTGATGTAAAAGCGACCATTGCAACTGACCTCAATATGGCACTATTACGCCAGGTATGACGTTCAAGATCCTCAATTCTTGCCAACAGTTCAAGCTCTCTTTCGCTCATGGTTTTTCTCCTTTATTGTTATTAATGCTACAATTAGCGCACTGATACATATAAACAGAACAACAGGCAGATGATTAAAGTTAAGCGCAAGATGATAAATCATGACTCTCTCCCAATAAAACGGTAACTTATGAAATTACACACAGCATTGATGTTTGAGCGGGAAACGATCCGCAAGTTCCAGATATTTGCTGCATTGAAGATGACGTCCATGGCAATACTGAATGATCATATTAACGTCGTGCGGTGTTATATAACCGCACCCTACATCGCATTGATCGTCATTTTTCCCATAAAACGGGCAAACAGTTTCTGATTGCATGATTCCCTCAATTGTCATTGCTTTGATTATGTATACAGCACAGCGTATGCCAAAACTGTTTAGCAGATAATTTAATATTAAATTACAGCATGTTGCACTATTTAACCGTTCTGTAAAAAACAAGCGGTTTGCATTATTGCAAATCAGCAAGATACATCAAACCGATCGCAAGCGAAGTGGATTGTGATGTTTAATACAATGATTTAAGAGAGTTGAGAGTTTTATCCAAGATTTTGCAAAAATGCAAATCGGAGTGCCGGTTTTGCATTTTTGAAAAAGGGATCATACAAACTGTAGCAACAGCTGAAGCCATTTCCACAAACATGACAGCAAAACATCCTGAATCTTCAAACTACACAAAATATTGCGTTTATTACCTCTCCTTGACACCATATCTTGTATAAGGCATACTCTTTACCTATCGTTTATGAAGGAGACCAACCCTTATGGAAACACCTGTTTCTACTGCCAATTCCGACCTTCCTCCCTTTGTCCATCTTCATCTCCATACCCAGTATTCACTCCTTGATGGCGCCAACAGGCTGGAAGATCTGCTGGACAAGGCAAAAGAATATTCCATGCCTGCCATGGCAATTACGGATCATGGAAATATGTTCGGTGCTGTAGAGTTTTACAGCAAATGCAAAAAAGCCGGCATCAAGCCGATTATCGGTTGTGAGTTATATATCGCCCCTGATTCCCGTTTTTCCAAAGATTCCAAAGGAATCTCTGATGCAGCCTATCACCTTATTTTGCTATGCGAAAACCTGGAGGGATACCGGAATCTCTCCTACCTGACTTCTGCAGGCTACAAAGAAGGGTTTTATTATCGTCCCCGTATAGACCGGGAGCTGCTCCTCAATCACAATGAAGGACTTATCGCACTTTCAGCCTGCCTCAAGGGTGAGGTTGCCATGCAATGCGGGCGTAACAGAATGGAAGAAGCGGTGGAGACCGCCCGGTGGTATGCAGAACTGTTCAAGAATCGTTATTACATTGAAATCCAGGAAAACACCCTGCCGGAACAGGATATTGTCAACAAAAGGTTGATGGAGGTTGCACGCGAACTCAATCTGCCGCTGGTGGCGACAAACGACTGCCACTACCTGAACCGTGAAGATGCCCGCGCCCATGAAGTGCTACTCTGTATCCAGACCGGCAAAACCATGAGTGATGCGACCCATATGAAATTTTCAGCTGATGAATTTTATGTCAAAACACCGGAGGAGATGACAGAGGCATTCTCCTACTCGCCAGAAGCTATCGCCAACACGGTTGCCATTGCTGAACGCTGCAATCTGGAGCTGCCACTGGAGAAGGAGTATTTCTTCCCGCATTTTGAACCGCCGGAAGGGAAAAATCATGATGACATGCTTCGAGAACTGGCATTGGATGGGCTTAAAGAACGGATGAAAACCATCCTTGCCAAGTATCCTGACATGTCGCTGGAACAACAGCAGCGGTATTTTGACCGACTTGAGATTGAACTCAACTGTATTTGTGAAATGAAGTTTCCTGCATATTTCCTTATTGTTTCAGACTTTATCCGTTGGGCAAAGGATCATGGCATTCCGGTAGGACCTGGGCGTGGTTCTGCGGCAGGCTCGCTGGTTGCCTACGCCACCAAAATTACAGATCTTGACCCCCTACCCTACAACCTGCTGTTCGAACGTTTCCTGAACCCGGAACGTATTTCAATGCCTGATATCGACGTTGACTTCTGCCAGGATCGCCGTGGCGAAGTCATCCAGTACATGGTGGACAAGTATGGACGTGAACGGGTCTGCCAGATTATTACCTTTGGGACTATGGGTGCCAAAGCGGTCGTGCGCGACGTTGGACGTGCTCTGAATATGACTTATGGCGATGTTGACCGGATTGCAAAACTGATTCCTGACGACCTGAAGATGACCTTAAAAAAGGCACTGCAACAGGAACCTCAACTCAATGAGCTGGCGGGGGGGGATCCGCAGGTTCGGGATCTCCTGGATACAGCGTTATGTCTGGAAGGATTAACCCGTCATGCATCAACCCACGCCGCCGCTGTGGTCGTTGCTCCAAGGCAGTTGGAAGAATTCCTGCCGCTGTACAAAGACCAGAAAACCGGTGCCATCAACACCCAGTATTCCATGAAATATGTTGAGCAGGTCGGGCTTGTAAAATTCGACTTCCTCGGACTGAAAAACCTGACAGTTATCCAGAACGCGGTCAGACTGATTCGAGATGGGAAGGATCCACAATTTGACATAACAACACTCCGGGATGATGATCCGGAAAGCTATGAACTTATAAGCTGTGGGAACACTACCGGAGTATTCCAGCTTGAATCAAGTGGCATGAAAGAGATGCTGACAAAGCTTAAACCTTCATGTTTTGAAGACATAATAGCTGCCTGCGCTCTATACAGACCTGGTCCACTTGGATGTGGAATGGTGGAGGATTTCATAGAGCGCAAACACGGACGCCAGAAAGTTGTTTATGACCTGCCACAACTGGAGCCGATCCTGAAGGATACCTACGGCGTTATTGTCTATCAGGAACAGGTAATGCAGATATCCAGAACCCTTGCCGGATATTCACTGGGACGCGCAGACCTGCTGCGCCGCGCCATGGGTAAAAAAGATGCCTCGGTCATGGCAAAGGAAAAAGTGCCGTTTCTCGATGGTGCAAAAGAGCAAGGAATAGATTCAAAAAAAGCCGAAGCCATTTTTGACCAGATGGCAAAATTTGCCGAATACGGTTTCAATAAATCCCATTCAGCCGCATATGCGCTTATCGCCTACCAGACAGCATGGCTAAAGGCCCACTATCCGGTTGAATTCATGGCTGCACTCCTGTCGTGCGACATGGATAGCACCGACAAAGTAATCAAAAATATCAGCGACTGTCGTGAACAGGGGATTGAAGTTCTCCCTCCTGATATCAACGCTTCCGGTCATTCATTCAGCGTGGTTGAGAAGTCGATGCGATTTGGTCTAGGAGCGGTCAAAGGGGTTGGTGCCGGCGCGGTGGAAGCAATTCTTGAAGCGCGCAAAGATGGGGCATTCCGGGATATATTTGACCTGTGTGAACGGGTTGATCTGCGGCGTTGCAACAAGAAAGCTTTTGAGGCTCTATTGAAATGCGGAGCGTTCGATTGCACAGGAGCATTCCGTTCAGCCTTGATGGCTGGACTTGAGCAGGCGATGTCATACGGTCAGAAAATGCAGGAGGAAAAGGGAAGCGCACAGGTTTCTCTCTTTGGCACAGAGGAAATAGTGAAATCGAATGGTAGATCAGGAATGCAGTTGCCTAAAATTTCAGAATGGGGTGACAAGGAAAAACTCGGCTACGAAAAAGAGGCGCTTGGATTTTTGATTACCGGTCACCCACTAGATCGTTACATTGACGATATGAAAAAACTTGGCTGCAGCGAAATCGATTCTTTGGCAGACCAGCATGACGGCTCTGAAGTACGTATCTGCGGAATAGTCTCCTCACTCAAGGAAATAATCACCAAAAAGGGGCAGGGAGAACGGATGGGGTTTGTTACAATCGAGGATTTGAGCGGAGCTGTTGAGGTAACAGTATTCTCTGATATTTATTCAGAGGCAGTTTCAATTCTTAAATCCGATGACCCGTTGATAATTATCGGGAAACTGGAAGCAACGGAAAAAGGGGCAAAGGTGCTTGTTCATGGGGCAAAGGAAGCTGGGAGTGAGTGGCAGAAGAAAAACCGTGGTCCGGCGGGAAGTATCAAACTTCTTACAGACGCACGCAGCCAATCTGCAAAAAAAGTGCTCTTCACCCTTCAAACTGACACAACTCCAACTGAACATCTTGAACAACTCCGTAAAATAATCACCAGGCACTCTGGTTCAACCCCCACTTTTCTGCTTTTTAAACTTCCTCATCGAGGCAAAGCAACAGTGCAGCTACCACAAGATTTATACGTTGCGCCAAATGATGAATTAATACTGGAAGTGGAACAACTCTTCGGCTATAATGCCGCGACTTTTGAGTAAGAGTAAAATCACATTACCCATACTAAATCAAAGAGGTAGAAATCATGGCAAGTCCATTTTATCTGGAATGTGAGAAACCGGTTGTAGAGCTGGAAAAGAAACTGGAGGAATTACACGCCCTGTCACTTCAGGGGCTTGATATCGGTGATGATGTGGCAAAACTTGAAGGGCGCCTTGAAGAGATGCGCGCCGATATTTTTGCCAACCTCTCGCGCTGGCAGACAGCCCAGGTGGCGCGTCACATAAATCGCCCGTTTACTCTGGATTACATCAAGCATATTTTCAGCGACTTTACAGAGCTTCACGGCGACCGAAACTTTGGCGATGATCACGCCATTGTTGGTGGACTGGCAAAATTCAATGGTCAACCGGTTATGGTAATCGGTCACCAGAAAGGGCGCGATACAAAGGAGAAGGTGTATCGTAATTTTGGAATGCCTAACCCGGAAGGATACCGTAAAGCATTGCGGTTGATGCAGATGGCGGAGCGGTTCAAAATTCCAATTATAACCTTTGTAGATACACCTGGAGCTTATCCGGGTATTGGCGCTGAAGAACGTGGGCAAGCTGAAGCAATCGCCCGCAATCTGCGCGAAATGGCAAGCTTCAAGACACCAATCATTGTCTGCATCACAGGCGAAGGAGGTTCCGGTGGAGCTCTTGCAATCGCTGTCGGCGACCGGATTCTTATGCTGGAGCATTCCGTCTACGCAGTAATATCACCCGAAGGGTGCGCTGCAATTCTATGGTCTGACGGCACAAAAGGAGCGCAGGCAGCTGAAGCTTTGAAACCGACTGCACAGGACATCATCAAGCTGGGCGTTATTGATGAGATCGTCAAGGAGCCAACAGGTGGCGCACATCG
>Ga0172367_10001656_pt1 | contig 31720 bp, 25 predicted proteins | sample Lak10m_FD_114542 | JGI IMG/M metagenome (GOLD analysis project Ga0172367, IMG submission 114542) | Freshwater microbial communities from Kabuno Bay, South-Kivu, Congo - kab_022012_10m | ecosystem: Environmental > Aquatic > Freshwater > Lake | place: Democratic Republic of the Congo: South-Kivu...
GAAAGGCAGGTCGCCGATCTGGTCGAAGATTTTATAAAGGACTTCCTTGTCGATGGCGCGATACAGGCTGTACCACGAACACCAGACACGCGGCGCGCCGTCCTTTGGGATTGTCCCAAGCCGAACGCCCAGCGCCGCCGCATACTCCTCGAAGACAATTTTTTCCTCTCCGTGGGCGATGAACCATTCGATCTCGCCCGCTTCGCAGTTGCCTGAAAGTTGATTTTGTACGAGCGAAACTTTTGCATCCATGCCGAGCGCGCCCAGCAGGAGGATGCTGCCATCCTCGAACTCCACCGCGCCAAGCCATGCGCCGTTTGGATTGGCGTCGTACACATGCTCCGCGTCCAATTGCAAGGGATGGAAAATCGCGGGCTTTTGTACGGGCAGCGGACTTAAATCAGTCCACGCCGCCAGCGACCACGACTGCCAGCCGTGACGATAATATTTGACAGGCTGTGACGGAAGCTCGATTTGCAGCCTTTGTGTTTTGACAATTTTGGTTTTTGCCTGGACATCGGAAAAGTGAAGTTGGGTCATGGGAATTTTTGATTACCTGTTCGATGGAAGTTGTAAGGCTATTTTCACCGACCTTTACAATTTTGGCAATCTCCACCGCGCTTGCTGGTAAAATCGCCTTCATGTTTTATCGTGGAAAACTATTCTCAACCATACTTTTGATTGCAGTTCTACTTACCGCATGTGCCCCGGCGCAGGGTTTGCAGACAGTCTACCCGACTTATGACCCGTTCTTGACGGCAGCGGATGGCACGCTGACTCCCATCCCCATCCCCGCGACGAATTCGCCCCTGCCTCCCACCGAGACCGCCACCGCCACCCGTGAGCCGACCCCCACGCGCGCGCCGCTTTCGGTCATGCTGCCGACCCTGATTCCCACCGACCAGCCGCTCAACACGCCCACACCCGACGTGGAACGCGTCCTGCCGACGCCGCGCCAGGATGAGGCGCAGTACACGGTGCAGGAAGGCGACGCCCTGGGTTTCATCGCCGAACGCTACGGTATCAGCGTTAAAACTTTGATGGAATCCAACCACATTACCGATCCCAATCTGCTGTATGTCGGCATGGTGTTGAACGTGCCCGCTCCCAATCCTGGCGACGAGGGAACCGCCTTCAAGGTCATCCCCGATTCGGAATTGGTCTACGGTCCCGCGGGGGTCTATTTCAATATCAGCAGTTTTATCGACAGCCAAAACGGCTACCTCGAAACCTACGAACAGGATGTGAATGGCTTTGTCCTTTCGGGACATGAAATCGTGTGGATTGTCGCCCGTAATTATTCGGTCAATCCGCGCCTGCTGCTTGCCCTGCTCGAATACCAAAGTGGATGGGTGACCAACCCCGCCCCGTTCAACACCGCCTACCCCATGGGCTTTGCCGATGAGAATCACTATGGCTTGTACCGCCAACTCACCTGGGCGGCGAATATTTTGAATCGCGGCTACTATCGCTGGAAGGAAAGCGCCATCTCGACCTGGGTGATGAATGACGGCACGGTCACGCCCATCGACCCGACCATCAACGCGGGCACGGCGGCGGTGCAGTATTTCTTCTCGCAACTCGATGACCTTCCCACCTGGCAAAACGATGTCGGCGGCACGGGGTTGCTGCTCACCTATTATGTTTTCTTCGGCAATCCCTTCGACCTCGCCATCGAACCGTTGATTTCTCCCTCGGTCACACAGCCGCCGATGAGCCTGCCTTTCAGCGCAGGTGAAGTCTGGTATTTCACCGGTGGACCGCACGGCGGCTGGGATTCAGGCTCTGCCTGGGCTTCGCTCGATTTCGCCCCGCCCGGTGATAACGGCTCCTGCCTTGCCAGCCCCCTGTGGGTGACAGCCATGGCAGACGGTCTTGTCCTGCGCGCCTCCAACGGCGCTTTGATTCAAGACCTGGATAACGATGGCTACGAACAAACAGGCTGGGTGATTTTTTACATGCACATTGCCGAAGATGGGCGTGTCGATCCCGGTGAATATATCTATGCTGGCGAGCGGGTCGGACATCCGTCTTGCGAGGGCGGCGTCTCGAACGCCACGCACGTTCACATCGCGCGGAAATATAACGGCGAATGGATAGCGGCTGACGGTCCCCTGCCTTTCAACCTCGACGGCTGGGTCGCCAGCGCGGGCGGCATCGAATACGACGGCTATCTCTCGCGCGACGGGCAGACGCTCGAAGCCTGGGACGGCGCCAACGAAATCAACCAGGCTTATCGTTAATTCATCCATTCTTAATCGAGGCGGATATAATTTATGCCTATGTATCGTACTTTTATCGTGATGGTCGTTCTTTCTTTGATATTGTCCGCCTGCGCGCCGGCAACTGATTCCATTTGGGGCGTGGTCGAAACGCCCACCCCGGACTTGTCGCAACCTGCCGAACCGCTGGTCGACCCGTTTACTTTCCAGGATATTCCGATTATTTTCCCAACTTCCACAACCCTGCCCATCATCGAAACGGAAGCTGCCTACACCCCAACCATCACCCCCACCCCGGGCGGGATTTCCGTTCCAAACCTTGCCGCGCCGACCGCCAACGTCCCCGTTTATGACACTGCGCCTTTTCTGTATTATGCCCAAAGCGGAGACATGCTCTCGGCGGTTGCCAGCAGGTTCGGCGTCGAAGAATCCGAGATTATTTCAGATGCCGACCTGACCCGCACGACGTTGATCGACCCCGGCACCCTGCTCGTCATCCCAAATCGAATCACCGAAGAGATGTCGCCCAATGTGCAGATCATGCCCGATGCCGAGGTGATTTTTTCATTCACCGCCGCCAATTTCGATGTGGAGGCGTACGTTCAACAGGCGGGCGGATACTTGAGCAAGTTCAGGGATTATCTCGGTTCCACAGGCTGGATCGACGGGGATAAATCCATTAAACGCCTTGCCGTTGAAAATTCCATCAATCCGCGCCTGTTGCTTGGCTTGCTCGAATTCGAAAGCCGTTGGGTGCGGGGTCAGCCCGTTGACCAACTCCATACCGACTTCCCGATGGGCTTCGATGATTTTCGTTACAAAGGAATGAGCGTGCAAATGGTCTGGGCAATCAACAACATGGCGATTGCCTATTACGGCTGGCGGGCTGGCACGCTGACCCACCTGGAATTTCCAGACGGCTCCACTTTACGCATCGACCCGCGCCTGAACGCCGGCACAGTCGCCATTCAATACCTGTTTTCGCGCGAGCACAGCCGCTCGGAATGGGAACAGATTATCAACACCAGTTCGGGATTCCCCGCCATGTACCTCGAAATGTTCGGCGATCCCTGGGCGCGCGCCGACGCCGTGAATCCAATTTTCCCCGCCGCCCTGAATCAACCGCCCCTGACCCTGCCATTCGAGCCAGACTTCGAGTGGAGTCTGACCGGCGGACCGCACAATGCCTGGGGGCAGATCAACCCCAATATCTATGGAACCACCCACAGCGTGTTCGCCGCCATCGACTTTGCCCCATCCACCGATCACGGCGGATGCGACCCGACGCCCACCTGGGTGGTTGCCGCCGCGCCCGGTCTGGTGGTTCGCTCCGAGAAGGGCGCGGTCATGGTTGATCTCGATGGCGACGGATACGAACAGACGGGCTGGAATATCCTCTACATGCACATCGCCCAAAAAGACCGCATTGCGGTGGGAACCTGGCTGGAGGTGGATGACCGCATTGGGCACGCCTCTTGTGAGGGCGGCGTCTCCACCGGCACCCACCTGCACTTCGCCCGAAAATACAACGGCGAATGGGTGACGGCAGATGGACCCATTCCCTTCATCATGGATGGCTGGCGCGTGGTGGCTGGCGAAAAAGCATACGAAGGGAAACTGATTCGCGACGATGAAGTTGTCCTTGCCGATCCCGTCGGTCAGAAATGGTCGAACATCTTCCGTGACGGACCAGAGGAGGATGATTCGGAAGATAATTTGCAAGTTACCCCCGAAGCAGATGAACAATAGGTTTGCCTCCGCTTTGCGGCGGGCGCTGCTTGTAACGCTGTTTTTCCTCTCTTCCTGCAATCTCAGGGTCGCTTACACGCCATCCGCTCCGATAGCCACCGCCGATATTGGTATTCCACAGCCCGGACAAACTCCGCTGCCTGTGCGTGGGAACTATAAACCGGGTGAACTGGTGGACTACATCGCCCAGACTGGCGACACCCTGCCCGCTTTGGCGGCTCGGTTTAACACGACAGTGGAGGAAATCTTCGCCGCCAATCCCCAGATTCCGCCCGACGCAACCACCATGCCGCCCGGAATGCCGATGAAGATTCCCATTTACTTCCTTGCCTTGTGGGCGACGCCATTCCAAAGCATCCCCGACCATGCTTTTGTCAACGGACCTCCCCTGATCGGATTCAACACCTCTGCCTACCTCGAATCACAGCCAGGTTGGTTGAAAAATTATCGCGTGTATGCCAGTGGAAAATGGCGCACGGGCGGCGAGATGGTGGATTTTGTCGCCACTAATTACAGCGTTAGTCCGCGCCTGCTGCTTGCCATCCTCGAATATCAGGGCGGCGCCTTGACCTTGCCCGAACCCCCTGTCAAAAAGAATCTGCTTGGCTTTACCCGCAAATATTGGGAGAATCCCTACCTGCAACTGGTTCTTGCCGCCAACACCCTCAACAACGGATACTACGGCTGGCGGACCGGAGATTTAATCGAATTCGAAGGGTTGGACGGCATCCTCATCCGTCCCGATCCCTGGCAGAACGCGGCTTCGGTTTCGCTTCAATATTATTTTTCGTGGATGCTGGCAGGGGATGATTACAACCGCGCCATCGGACCTGAGGGTTTGAGCCAGACCTACAAGACTTTTTTCGGCGACCCGTGGAGCGACCTCACCGTGATCATTCCCGGCAGTTTGCAGCAGCCCGAACTTGGACTTCCCTTTCAACTCGACCAGACCTGGTATTACACCGGCGGACCTCACACTGGCTGGGGCACAGGCGAGCCGCTGGCGGCTGTGGACTTTGCCCCGCCGTCGGATAAATCGGGCTGCTTCATTGCCGAGGATAAATATTTTTCAGTCGCCATGGCAGATGGGCTGGTGGTCCGCTCTGCCGTCGATGGGGTGGCGCTCGACCTCGACAAGGATGGGGACGAACGCACGGGCTGGGTCATCTTCTATCTGCACCTTGCCACCCGTCAACGCGCCCCCCTCGGCGCAGAGTTGAAAACAGGCGACTTGATTGGCTATCCCTCCTGCGAGGGCGGACGCGCCACAGGCTCACACGTTCACCTTGCGCGAAAATACAACGGGGAATGGATCGTTGCCGACAGCGCCATCCCTTTGAAGATGAGCGGCTGGCTCACAAAAAACGGTTCCCGCGAATATCTGGGCACACTCACCAAGCAAGGCTCGATTGTCACTGCCAGCGAATTTGGGGAATTCTTCACCTCCATCAGTGGAAGTTATCCCTAAGTTGTGAAGCTCTCCACCCGCAGCGGATTCAAGTCGAAGGGCGTTTCCAACCCGTTGACCAGTTCCGCCGCCACCTGACCCGTGCCGGGTGGCATGTCCCGTGGCGAGGATCAGATGTTTCTTGGAGGTCGACTGTCTAGCAAGAAGGTATAATTGCAAGCAAATTTATCCTAGCTAACGGGAGTGATAGTACATGAAAACCGACCGCTCTACTATCTTCGCTAAATTTGCGCTAATGTTACTTATGATCCTCGCCGTTAATCTTGGAAAGCTTGATATCTTTTCTCTTTCATCGGCAGATGTGCCCCCCGCAGAAACTCCATCTTCAATTATGACCCCTGAATCGCTTCAGGCAGTCACCCCAACTCTTTCTCCGACTCCCCTTCCTGTTCAACAGGACGTATTTATCTTCGGCAAAGACAGTTTCCCATCCTGCTTTACAAGTCGCGCGTATGAGGGCATGCGAGCATACTCACTGGCTGATAAATTGCACCTGATGATTTCATCTGCCGTTTATGACTCTCAAATTTGCACTGAGCAGGTATTTTCGAATTTCATTTATGAAGCCGACGTGAGTTTGGTGGACAGCGCCCCTGCCGATGCTGAGTTTGGTCTTATTATTCGATATAACATCGATGATGCATCGAAAGATAAACCTGTCCAGCAGTTTTATGAACTAACCGTACGAGCCGACGCTGCCAGCTTGTATTATTACGATGACAATAACGACCCAGCCTGGACAAACTTATTAGACGCAGCGCCTGTGCCGGTCATCAACGTCAGCGAACCCAACCATATAAAACTCATTGTTACAGGGGACGTTCTGGCTGTTTTTATCAATGATATCTTCATCGGACAGAGCATGTTATCTGATCTGCCTTCCGGTCATGTGGGGGTCTCTCTGTCCAATTATGGATCGTCTACCACTGAACAACATGTGATCTACGAAAATATACGGCTCTATGATCTTGATGGGTCGGCTATCGTGTATGAAGATTCCGATTTTGCCGGCAACGGTTGTTTCGCAGAAGAAAGCGGCGATTGGTTTGAAACATCCATACAAGACGGACAATTTCTTGTTAACTTGGCTGCTGACAATAGTTTGATGGCGCCCTGCGCGCCTGACGAATTGGGAACACTCTCGGATTTCATTCTGGATGTGGATGTCACACAGAAAACCCCAGGTATGTCGGGCTTGGCGTTTCGCAGAAATGTTGACACCAACACAATGTACGCCTTTCTTGTGGATCCTAACGAGAATGTTTCATTATCCTTTTATTCGGACGCCGTTGAGAATCCTGTCATTCTGACGAATTTGGCATCTTCTGTGGGCGTCTCCCCTCTGGATGAAGTCAATCATTTGAAAATTGTTGCCAGTGGAGATACGTTTCTGGCTTACGTCAACAGTAACCTGGCGCTCCAAATGCAGGATGATGGCGCAACCAGCGGCGACATCGCTTTGATTGCCAAATCTTCCGCAGAAGCTGATTATCAAACCATGTTTGATAATATAAAGATTACCAGCCTTGCCGCTCCCTAGCGCGACAAGGCATCATTTCCACTATTTTGGAGGAACCCAATGTTCGAATCATTTTCGCCATTTCTGCGTTCTCTGACCACTTCAGTTTTGATCGGTATGGGGGGGATCATTTTAGCTTTGTTGGTTTCCATCTTGTTCTCGCGCTTGGGCAAGAGAACCTGGCTTCACTTCTTCGGCAATCTAATCTCAATGGGGATTATGCTGTGGACGATCAAGTTGATCCTCGACGAAGCAGGCGCAATAGGTTTTGTTGTGATTTTGGGTACCGCGTTGACAGGAGCCATTTCCCTGGGCTCCGAGCATGTCGCCTCGGATCTGGTCGCCGGGATCAAGCTTTTTCTTACACGTCCATTCAAGAGCGGGGACTATGTTTCGATTGCCGGGCAGAATGGTGAAGTACAAGAAGTTACATTAACCTATACGGTTCTGCTGGGGGAAGCGGGCGATCGTATGATTATCCGTAATTCGGATGTGGTGGTTGGAGCTATTTTCAACTACCTGCCTCGTGCTACCCATCGGATTGAAGTGCAGATATCAGTCCCTGCCAATCAGGATTTGGACAAAGCGCTCAGCGCGATACAGGAAGCTGTAAAAGATTTTTCGCCAGAATCTGCCGACGACAAACATCTTGCAGGCGTGTCTTGCGAAGAGATTAAAGAAGGCTATATTTTCCTGACGGTTTTCGCCTATATTTCATCAGACACAGATGCAGACGGCGAAAAAACACGTTTGATGAAGGTGGCTTTTCAAGCGCTCACAGAGAAGAAGATCGAACTCATTGCGCGCTAGATATAACAGGATCAGGCTATGGCAAACCAGGCTCCCCCAAGGAAAAAGCGCAACCGCATTTTGCGTTCTTTGATGATCGTAGCGATCACACCATCCCTGATAGCAACCAATTTGCTCGGGACAGCGCCTGACAGCGAGATCTCGACCGAGTTGCGGAGGCAAATGTCGGTGGCGCTTCCGGAAGAATTTGTTCTTGAACTGAATGCCTTTTTGGATAATTACGGCATGCCAACCCTTCCGCTCCAGGAGACGCCTGAAATAAACGAGGAGATTGCAGGTACCTGGCTTTACGAATATTATTTTATAGGCTATGAAGACTACGCCTTTGAAGATGTGATCGTAATCGCTAAACAGGGAGATGGTTATGTGGTCACCTCCATCACTAACAACTTCGGACCGGCAATGTTGATTGAGCAAGTTTGGGATGGCAGCTATCTTGAATTCTATTACGAGATTCCAGCCTCCACTGTCCCGTATGGGGAGACTTATCTTTTGTATGTAAAACCCCTGCGATTCGAGAACGGAGACCTGATTATTCAAGAAGAGCAGGGCTTGGAGGTGGCTTGGACGCGGTTAAACTAACATCGCCGAAAATATAAAAATTCGAGAAGAGACTATCATCTTCGCGATGATGGTCTCTTTATATCTGTACCAGTCAAGCCGCGCAACGCTTCATCGCTTAATCTTTTCCACACGACTCTTATGGAAATGATTAAGGCGCATAAAAAAATCAGTTCCCAAAGGTTTCAAAACCTCATGGGAACTTTTTAGTTTCCATACCCGAACCGCTCCACCCGCAGCGGACTCAAGTCGAAGGGCGTTTCCAACCCGTTGACCAATTCCGCCACTACTTGACCTGTGCCGGGTCCCAGCGACAACCCCAGCATGGCATGACCCGTGGCGATGAGCAGATTGCTGTGGCGCGGCGAACGCCCGATGATGGGCATCCCGTCGGGTGTGGTGGGGCGAAGTCCCGCCCAGGTTTCGTAGATGTCGAGTCTTTCCTCCAAGCGGAGATATTCCCGCGCGGCGCATTCGATCCCCGCAAGCTGTTTTTCGCTGACCGTTCGGTCGATGTCGCTGAGTTCCAGCCTGCCTGTCAAACGCAACAAATCACCCATCGGCGAGATTGCCACACTGCGTTCGCCAAGCAAAAGCGCATGACGCGGCATGATCTTCGTCGCGGACGCGGTCAGGCTGTAGCCGCGAGCCGATTGGATGGGGAGATTCAGGTTCAGGTCACGCGCTATGCGGGGAGACCAAACGCCAGCGGCAAGCACAATTTCTTCGGCTTCGAAATCTCCCGCGCTGGTTTTGACGGCGCGAATCGTTTCACCATTCACATCAAAGCCCGTGACGGGCGTATGCTCGAAAATTTCCGCGCCCAGCGAGCGGACGCGCTCCCCAAGCAATTTGAGAAAGAGCGCAGGGTTGAGATGTGAATCGCCTGTGAAATGCACGCCGCCCAAAACATCATCCCGCGCGGCAGGCTCACGCTCATGAAGCGCCGCCGACTCCAATATCTCGGCGGGAATGCCATGCTTGCGCATGAGTTCGGCTTCACGCTTTGCACCTTCAAAGGCTTTCTCGGTTTTGTATAAAAATAACAGACCCTTTTCCTGATAATGGCAATCGAATTTTTCCTCGGCGATGATTTGGGCAAAGTTTCTCGCGCTCAACTGTCCGAGGCTGTTCAACGGCGGAATGCTGCGCTGGACATTGGATTCACTGCAAGCCAGCGCGAATCGAACCAACCACGAAAGATATTTCGGATCGAGGCTGACCTTCATTCCAAAGGGACTCGTCTGCGGATTGAGCATCCAGCGGAGGGCGTTGCCAATTGTCCCAGGCGCGGCAAGCGGAATAATATGACTCGGCACGATGTGCCCCGCGTTGCCAGCGGCATTCCCCTGTGCAATTTCATCCGCTTCGATGATCGTGACTTTTCGCCCCGACTTCAAAAGATAATAAGCGCAGCTCAATCCAATCGAACTGCCGCCGATGATGAGAACGTCTGCTTTGCGGGTTGCCATCCGCTCCTCCTTTTGTGAACCACTGAGACACCGAGGCACGGAGTTTTTAATGGCTTTTTCTCAGTTTCTTTGTGCCTCTGTGGTTACGGTGATTTATTTGCAAATCCCCTGCTCGATGGTGGATTTCATTTCGTCGCTCAACGCTTCCTTTTGCGCGAAGCCTGTCATCAGGTTGCAAACCTGCATCCCCAAAATTTTATCGGCGGTGAGGATTTTGGTCAGGTCGCGCACCTGCTTCACGTCGTCTTGAATGGCGGCGGCTTGCAGGAAGGGCATCCACTCCAGACTGTCGTTGGGATAGTAACCGCCGTCCAAAGTCTGTTTCAGCAAAACGGGAATCTGCTCCCAATCTCCGCGTTGACGGGCGAGGTCAGCTTTTTGATAGAAATAGCACCAGCCATGTTCAGGCTCTTTGCCAAAAATGTTCGTAGGCGGGGTTGGCGATTCGCCGTCCGTGATGACCGCATCCAGCCGCGAGCGGGGGGCAATCAACTTGAGGCGGTCTGCGTCCGACGGGGAAAGTTCGGGCGCGGTGCCGTCGATAATCCGCACACAGCCATTCTCGCTGGTTTGAATCATCACCAGCACGTTGCCAAAATCGCGCTCCAGATAATTCCCGCGCCGCAGCGGAGTCTCGACTCCGTTGCCCGCCACGATTTGATTGACCACGTCGCCCGTCAACACGGCGGCGGGAAGTTTTATCACCACAGGGTTGGCGCTCTGCTTTTCGGGGCGATAAATAAAATTGGCGGGACCCCAAATAAAATAATCCTCCGCCAGCGGGCTGTTCGGGTACGATGCCACCAGCGTCACGCCGTCTTCGATGTTCGGCGCGCGCCACGCCACCTGCTGCCAAAAATTGCGCGTGGCTTTGGTTTCATAAACCGAGCGGATGGTATTTCCGTAATGCGTCAGCACGGCAATCGAAACCAAAATCCCAATCAGCGTGATTTGCGTTCCGCGCCGCGCCAAGCCTTCGATGAGCAGGGCAATCAGCATGACCGCGCCGACAGAGGCAATCAAGGTGTAGCGCGAATAATCGGGCAGGGTGACATGGCGATTGACGAGGATGACGGGGACGAGTCCGCCCGTCATGGTGAGCAAGCTGAGGAATAAAGTCTCGCCGCTGTAAGTGGATTCAGTTTCAGACGCCTTTTCTCCCCCCCAGCGGAGTCCGACCAGCACCGCGCCCACCGCCGCCGCCGACCAAGCGAGCGCGACCGCCATATCCTTCAATCGCATAGGGAAAGCCAGTTGATAGACGGGTAGATTCCAGGCGGTCAGCGTGACGGTGAAAAAATCTTGCAGCAGGTAATTCAGCCACCAGAGAGCGGTCAGCGGGGACGAAACGACTTGCGAGACTTGCAAACCCACGTCTGTTGCTTTCCGCGCCGATTCAAAGAAGAACAGCCGCCAGGTGAGGAATCCCGCCGCGACCAGCACAAAGGGCAAACTGGCGCGGACGACCTTCGTCGCCTTTTGGCGGAAGTTCCCCTCTCCGCGCCACATCAGCATGATGATGGCGGCAAAGCGAAAGCCTTCGATGCCGATGTAATATTCCATCTGACTCAACGCGCCCCAGCCTGCAAGCACGGAACCAGCGATGAGCAAAATTTTATTGCGGAGGTTCGTCACCAAAAGCGATTGGACGGTCAGCGCCACCGAAAGCATGGCAAGGAAGAGGGCGAGGATATGCGATTGATAGTCGATGGCGTTGGGCTGGGAAAGGAAGCCAGGGTAAACCGCAAACAGCAACCCCGTCACCAGCGCGAAGAAGTGACGGTCTTTCCACAACATGCGCCCCGTCCAAAAGAGGAAGACGCCGCCCATCATGCGGAAAAAGAACGCGCTCAGGTGATACCACAGCGGATTGAAGCCAAACAGCGTGAACAGCGGAATCATCGCCAGCGCGCGCCCAGGGCGGTCAATGGCGAAGATCTCGTGGTAGAAGCTGGGGTCTTTGACCTGCATGTCGTACATCTGGTACCAGTCGTCGTTCAGGTATCCCAAGTCTTTGACCAGCGGTAAATAGGCAATGGCGGAGACGATGAAGATGAGCAGAACGCCCAGCCAGAATTGTTTTTTATTTTGCATTCAATCGTCTCTTCATCAAAAAATCTGTAATCTCGAAATCCAATTCTTCGTCGATGTCCCAAGCTTCGGAGCGGTCGATCTCCAGTATGAAAGGCTTGTCGCCAATGCGGTGACGTTTCCGCGCCAAATTCTCGCGGGTGAAAAGATATAGGCAGGAGTTTTCCTCGTACACGGGCGGCAGGTCTTGAGTCTGAATCAGCTCCAGTGGATTGTGGTTGATGGCTCTTCCATCCTGAAAATATAAGCGCGTCTGCCAGCGGGTGACGGAGAACAGCGAGTCGTATTTTGGAAATTCGGCGAAGAAGGTTTTGATTCCGCGTGAGATGGATTCGGCTTTGAGCAATGGATTTGTCGAATGGGTTTGCAGGTAAAAATCCGCTTGCACTTGCGCCGTGTCGTAGAGCAGAATTTCGTTCATCGGGATGTCGTCGGCGCGGAGATGCTCGGGACGTTGAAGTAGCTTGACGGTGGGAAAGAACTGGCGGACGCCGTCCATCACAGGCTCGGAGTCCGTATCCACCATCACAGTTTCGATTTCGGGAACCGCAAGCAGGGTTTCGATGATGTGATGAAAAAGGGGTTTACCCGCGAGGGGACGATAATTTTTGCCGGGCACACGCTGGCTGTGGTGACGCATGGGGACAAGGGCGGCTAGTTTCATATCCCCTATTTTATCTTACAACGCCAGCGACATTTGCCACTGCGAAATTTCTTCGCGTTTCATGCCCACTTGCTCAAAGATAAACGCCATTTCTTCGGGGAAGATGGCGGAGACGTGCCAGGTCTTGTTGGGGAAGTTGGCGAACAGCGCCTGCAACAGGACTCGGCTGAGTCCTGCTCCCCGCGAACGGGTCTTGACCAGCACCGACGAAATCGCCACATCCGTCGCCGAAGGGTCGCTGATGAGGCAATAGGCTTCGTTGATGCGGAAGGCGCGGGCGGGTGGCGTGTATTGGGCAATGGTCGCGCCTGTCAGTTGCCAGGGAAGGTCGGGCAAGCCGTGACGGGTCACGATCCGCGCCAACTCGTAGATGTCCATCTCTTCAAGTTGATGCCGCACTTCAACCTGCGGATTTTCAATTTTGTACCCCACCAACTTGCGGACTTTTTTGAAGCCGACCTTTTCGTACAACTTCACGCCCGCCGTGTTCTGCTCGATGACTTCCAGCAGCATTTGTCTCTCGCCGCGTGCTTTTGCTTCCTTGATGAGTTGCCCCATTGCCCAAGTCCCCACGCCGCCGTTTCTGGCGTTGACCACAATTCCCATCGCCGCGAGGCGACTCGTCCAGCCACGGCGGGCGATCATCCCAATGCCGACTGGTTCACCGTCTTTGAGAATCACGCGGCTGGCGGTCAGGTCGATGCTGTCGCGGCGGAGCATGGTCAGGAAGACGTCTTCGGTGATGTGGATGGGGACGAAGTAATTTTCGAATCCGCGTGTGAGTAGGTCCGCAAGTTGGGGGATGGGGAAGGCGGAGGCGGGGGTAAGAGATAAAGTCATAGGGAATGGGGAATAGTGAATAGTGAATAGGAATAGGTCAGGAGGTTTGATCAGTATGGTCTTCGGTGAAATAATTGGGCTGCGGCTCTTGAATGAAATGCTTTGCGCCAGGCTCGTTCTCGCCGCGTTTGGAACGTTTCAGATAAGCGATGTAACCGTTGATGATTCGGATGAGTTCGTCGATTTGGCTTTTCACGCGGTTGAACAACTCGCCAGAAATATATCCCATGTCGTGTGCCAGAACAAGGTGGGTATATGTTTCGGTCAGTGAGCCTCTGGCAATGTAGCAAAAGCGAACATTTTCCTGATAGTAAAACCGCCCATGTCCCTCGGCAATGTTGGCAAAGACACTATGAGCCGAACGACGAATTTGCTGATTGAGATGCCATTTTTCATCGGCGGGCAACAACGGCAGGACTTCTCGGTAAACAACCAGAACCAGCGCTCTTGCCTTCTTCCAAGCCTCCAAAGTCTCCAAACCTTGAATATTATCGCCCATAATCAGCCCTTTCACTATTCCCTATTCCCCTCATTATAACGAATTGGCTCCACATCCCGCTTGCCTTCTTCTTTCCGTCTTCTTTCCCTTGCATAATAAAATGTCTCCCGCAACTGTGGCGTGACCAGACTTGTCTCGCGGTGCCCCATGCGCGTGCCGTGAAATTGCATAAAGCGGAACCAAAAAATGGAGGCGAGATTTTTCAGCAGCACGCCTTCGCGGGCGGCGTGCCAGAGGTCGCTGAAAATGTTGGTCGTCGTCAAGCGCAGGAAATCGTAAAAGTTGAAATGCGCTTCGGGGTAGATTTTTCGTAGCGCCATTGCTTCGCGGCGGTAGCGGTTGTAGACGCCATGCGGTGTCTCGTTGTGGACGTGGATAATTTCGGCTTCGGCGACGTACGCGATGGCGTGTCCCTGCTGGGTTGCCCATTTTGCCCAGGCGAGGTCTTCGAGACCCGTCAGCGTTTCGTCGTAGGGGTTTTTCTCCCACAAACTTTTGCGGATGGCGGCGTTGGCGTTGTTGCAGAAAGCGGTCTCCTGCTTGGGTTTGCTCACATCGGGATACCACTGGTGGAAGATTTGATGCTCCGAATATTTCGAACCTTCGTATCCGCGCTGCTTGCCGTAGGTCAGAGCAACGCTGTTATCTTGAAATGGGCGGAGCAAAGTCTCCAGCCAGTCGGGATAAACGGGATAGATATGGGCGCTGGCGATAACAACCAACTCGCGGGTCGCGGCTTGAATCCCGTAGTTGAGCGAACGCCCAAAGGTGAACTCTGCAGAGGGGATGCGGACAACCTTCGCGCCAAAGGATTCAGCAACCGAAATTGTCCCATCCGTCGAGCCAGAGTCGACGAGGATGATTTCCACATCTTCAATAGTCTGCTGTTTGACTCCTTCCAGCAGTCGCCCAATATATTTCCCTTCGTTGTACGCGCGAATCACGATGGAGCAATTCACGATTCACTATTCTCCATTTACCAATCCCCATCCTTCTCATACCCCAACTTCACCAGCAAATCCCCCGCCACATCTTTGAAGATTTTTTTATGTTCGTCGGTGAAATGTTTCTTCCATTCGCCAGTTTTGCCTGAACGGAAGGTCGGGGACTTTTTCGGGTTGATGGAGGTTTCGAGGGAATCGAGAATCAACTCACGGGTGGCGCGGAGCGGGATTCGGCTGAGGAGGTGATCCATGATTCGGGTCAGGATCGCGGCGCGGTCATGAATCAAATCTTCGAAATGAATCTTCAAAACTTCGGGATGATTCAACCAATCCATGTAGGGAGCGAAACGTCCCGCGATGTCGGGAAATTCAGCTTCCGAGTCGGGACGTCCCAAAATACTGACCTTGAGCCGCGCGTTGAAGTCGGGTAGAGACTGATAAAAATTGTGGTGAACATGCCGCGCCTCCATGTCGGTGACGTAGAAAACATGCGAGACGACCACGTCGCGTGGGTCGCGGAAGATGAAATACGGCGCGAACTTCGGAGAGCAAATTCGTTTGACGGCTTCGGGACGGGCAAAGAGATGCGCCGAAGCCACGTCGCGCGGATGAAGCGAATCAATCCACGCAACGGCTTGTTCAGGGCTGCGCTTGCGTCCGCTTTCGCCTTCGTACTCCGCGTAGAATGAGTGAACCCGTTTGGCGTAGGGCGCAACATTTGAGAATCCAAGTAAAATCTGGTCGAGCAGGTGCGTGCCGCTTTTGGGGAAAGAAATGCCAAGCAAAATGGGCAGGTCGGCAGGTTGCGAAACGAAGCGCGCGCGTTGGATTATTTTTTCGGTTCGATAAATTATTTGTCGTAAAAAAGTTTTAGCAGAGGACATTATTTTTCTTCTCCAGGAGAAAACCAGCAAAGCGGGGCGGGACCTTCCAGTTGATCTTCGCAAGTTCCGCGCAATACCTGCAAGTCTGTGAAGTCCCATGCGCGTCGAGGTTCATGAACGATGGATACGGGTTTCCCGTTCCAGATCAGGGGATAGATGCTGCTGGCATACCTGAAATGAACGAATCCGCTTAACAGGATTGCCACGCTAAATATCACTTTCCACCAGCGCTGCGACCATAGGGACTTTTCTTCGAACACTGGGACGAGAAACCAGGCAAGGTAGGGAATAATATCTGTAAAAAAGCGGGGACCAAGCGACCAGCCGCCTGTCCAGTTCTCGAAGGATGAAATCGTAATCCAGTGCGCCAGGATAATCAGCGCCAGGTACGGCTCGATGTTTTTGAGGCTCATGCGTCCTGTTTTTATCAGCAGAAATATGCCCCATACCGAAAAAAGAAGAATGGGGGTTGTTGTAAAAAGTCCGCGGTTGGGGCTGATGATATTTCCGATGAGCGCGTCGAAAAAAAACGAATTCGCGCCGAGACGCTGGGGCAGGTAATAAGGGGGCAGGATGGAATGAAAAGTTTGTAATCCCTGAAAAACAAGCAGTGAAATGGGAATCAATACGCCAAGAAACCACGAAAAAACTTCCTTCCTGTGGTTGAGTAAAATGTATAAAGTCAGGATGGCAATGGACAGGCTGTTGGTTGGACGTACCACATAGGAAAATCCAAGCAGGAAGCCCGCCAGAAATATTCGCAGTTTTCCCATTGTCGGGTGAAGCAAAAGCCAAAGCGCCAGTGTCAGGCTCAGAGCGGAAAGCCCGTGTTGCCACAATGCCCTGCTGGCAGTCGATAGCATGGGAGTCAGCAGGGCAAAAATCAACGTTAACCAGGCGGCGCGTCGTTTGTCGAGACGGGAAGCTGCAAGAATAAAGAACACAAGAGCAGTCACGGCTGAGATAAACGAAGCGGCAATCTTTTCGATTTTTGCCAGCCGTTGGTCTGGAAAATGTTCTGCCAGGTAGGCGGCAAAATCGGTCGGATACCTTAAGTCGAAAATTTGATCGACCATCCAAACATAGGGCGTGCTGATAATCGAAACGCCCAGAGGGAAGTAGGATTGGATATGACCATCGAGGTAGATTACGCGGAAGTCGCGGTCTTCCATAAGGTGGGCATATTCATCGAGATCGGCATTTCCCTCGCGCAAGATACTCATGGAAATATAGAATGTCCAACGCGAGTCTGTGCTTGTGGCGATGGGAAAAAGGATGTAGGCGAAGAAAACGACGATGAAAATCGCCGCCAGCCAGGGGAAAATTGTCTTTTTGGGAATAAAAAGAGGCGTTTCCATGAGGGCATTTAACCATAAAATTGGCGCAGATAGAGACCAAAAAGACGGGCGGGGGTTATATAATCGAGGAAAACATGAAAACGACAATCTTCGATACCCCGATTATCAGCCCGTTTTTGCGCCTTGCGGGCAGGGCAGCTATGCGCCTGGCTGGTTGGGATGTGAATGGGAATCTTCCCAGCCTGCCCAAGTACATCATCATCGGCGCTCCCCATACCTCGAACTGGGATTTCCTTTTGTTCCTTGGGGTTATTTTCCACTTCAAGATCAAGGTGAATTACATGGGCAAAGTGGAGCTGTTTCGCAGCCCTTTGGGATGGTTCTTTTCTTATTGCGGCGGCATCCCCGTTGACCGTTCCAAGTCTACTGGGTTGGTGGAGCAGACAGTGGCGGCGTGTGAGGAAGCCGAGCGCTTCATTCTGGTCATTGCTCCCGAAGGAACACGTCACGGGGTAAAGGAGTGGAAACGCGGTTTTTATCATATTGCCAGCGGAGCGGGGATTCCGATTGTAATGGCGAAGGTGGACGGCAGGCGTAAGACGGTTCATGTTGGCGAGGTCTTTCACCCCAGCGGAGATGTGGAAGCGGATATGAAGGCGATTCAGGATTCCTTCAAAGGATTTACAGGGATAAAGCCGCCGAAGAAGTATATTCCGCTGGAGGGGTAGGGTTACTCGCCCAAAAGGAAATCGCCGTTTTCCAAAAGACCCTTTTTGATGACTTTGATCGTGTCTGAATCAACCAACTGATCCAGCCCAAACGATTTTAGCCGCGTCTGCGTGGTTCGGATGGACGGTTCGAGGAACTCGCCGAAGGGGAGCGAGGTGCGGTACAACTGGTAGTATAAAAATCTGCGGGCGTTGCGCTGGAACGCGGCGGGGACTTCGATATTTTCAGCGGATAAAAACTCTTCAAGTTTTTTCTTTTGTTCGTCAATTGTCTGCGGGAAGAAGACGGTGGGATACTGCGTGAACCGCGCCTTGCCCGCGCACAAAACCGCCGCGCCCATGATGGATGCTTCCAACCCGATGGTGGAGTTGTAGACCATCACGAACTTGGATTTCAGAATCAACTCGTAGGAACTGAGCGTTTCACTCGGCGCGACAAAGACCACATTGGGCAGGTCGGTCACGCGGCGGGATTCGACCCAGCCCGCAACCGTCTCGCGGCTGGCTTTGCGAACTCGCGTCTCGTCGGGGTGGGCGCGGATGACGAACAACGTCTCAGGGTGGGTGCGGATGGCTTCCAGCGTTTCGTCGAGCCAGACGAACATATCCTCGAAAACCGTGTTGGCGTGCGGCTGGCTGGTGTCGAAGATGACGTTCGTAAAGATGGGAACAATCTGTTTGAAGCCCGCAGCTTTTTGCAAAAACGCCTCGTCGAGTCCTTTCATGTCCGCCCAAAACTTGATGCCTGCCATCGTAAAGTCGCCTTGAAAGCGTTTGGCAAGATAGGCGTCAAGTTTGGCGTTTTGCGCCTGGCTCATTTCAAAATCGTCGGGGATGTGAATCGGGTAGGCGGTGGCTTCGCCTGCGGTGAAGTACGCCGTTGCGGGCTGGAGTCCGACCTCGTGGGTGATGACCCGCAATCCGCGCTGGTGGGCGACGTAGCGGGCAGTGGCTTCGGGGAAGAACTGCCCGTTGAAAACCACCACAACCCGAGGCTGGGTCTGGTCGAGAAAATCTGCAAACTTCCGCGCCACATTCCACGCCGACAAAATATACTCACGGAAAAGATAGCGTGTGTTTTCGTCGTCAGTCAAATGATGAATGCGCAGAACCCATCTCAACCCAGGCAGGCATAACGCGCCGAGCGGGATGGTTTCCCACTCGAAGGTCATCAAGTCTGGAACGGAGAGTTGCGAGATACGAGTAACGAGTTCAGGGTCGCGTTGAAAATCGAACCAGTTGACAACTGTACCTGTTTCCTTGTCTACCTGTATACCTTTATACAACGTCCTCGATTGATAAACGCATGACTTGCACGGCGGTTCTTTTTGCGGATGGTCGCGGTTGGTTCCCAGCACGCACTTGCTCATGCCCGCGTTGCAGGCAAAGTAGGCGACGGGAATTCCCTGCAAGCGGAAAGCCCACGAAGTCAGCAGGTGAAAGCCGCTATTCCACGAAAGATCGTCGACGCCGGTGGACGCCTTGAAGAAGACGATGGGCGAACCCGTGGGAGTTGGCGAGTTGCGAGCTACGAGCCGCGCAACTTGGGCAACTTTGAAATTGTTGAATCGGCGGACAAGTCCGCGTTTGATACGTTGGGTAAAGAAATCTTTGAGCATAAAATTTTATGAAACACCCGTGATGAATGATAAGTAGTTATTTCTGTTGATGCCAGTAAAGAATGCGCCAGGGTATCCCGCGCCCCAACTTGCGGGGGACTTTGCCTGCTTGCTGCCCCACTTCAACTCAAAGCCGTGAAATTGCCCCTCCCTTTCCTCGACAAAATCAATCTCCGCGCCTGTACTTAATCGCCAGAAATAGGTTGCGGCATGGCTGCCTGAATACGCATTATGTTTGATGCGCTCGCTGATGAGGAAATTCTCCCACAATTGTCCGACATCGTTCCTGTCATTGAGTGGCTTGAGCATGTCGATCAGGCTGTTGCGGATTCCCAAATCGTAAAAATAGATTTTATCCATTTTGGTGACTTCATTCCGCAGGTTGCGGCTCAACCCGCCCAGTCGAAAAATGACGAAGGATTTTTCCAGCAAGTCTATGTAGCGGGCAACGGTATCCTTTCCCATGTCGAGGCGGGTGGCAAGTTCTGACAGTGAAACCTGACTTCCAATTTGGTAGGCTAGCATTTTAAGAAGCTGCCTTAATTTCAACGAGTTGCGGATTTGCGAAACTTGCAGCACATCCTTGAACAGGTAGGAAGAGCACAAGCGCTCGAGATATTCGCGCTTATCTTCAAGCGAGGTTGTTGCCAGGGTTTCGGGATACATGCCGTAAACCAGTGCTTCCTCAAGCTTCTGATCAAGTTCGAATGCGTTGTTTTCGGCAGCGAGTTCCCCGAAGGAAATGGGGTAAAGAGTGTACGCCCAGTGCCGCCCCGTTAGCGGCTCCATGACCCTGTTCGACAAATCGAATGAAGAAGAACCAGTGGCAATCACCCGCACATCGGGAATGTGGTCGTGGATAAGTTTGAGGGTCATGCCAATTTCAGGGATTTGTTGGGCTTCATCCACCACTGCCAGTTGGTAGCCAGCGACAAGCATTTTCAGACGTTCGACATTCCTGCCCGACAAAACCTCGGTGTATCGCGTATCTTCCGCATCTATTTTGAGCGTTTTCAAGTTGACTTTTTCAATGAGGTGATTGACCAGTGTCGTTTTTCCAACCTGACGGGCGCCATACAAAATCACCACTTTCGGAGATTGGAGGACTTTATCTTCGATTTGCGTTGAAAGGAGGCGGGGAATATACATAACTTCATTTTACTCCGTTACAGACCTACGAACAAGCGGAAATCGCGCGATTTCCGCTTGTTCGTAGGCGGAAATCAGGCAGTTTTATCTCAGAGAAACGGGCAGTGCGTCGTTCAACATCACTATCTGCAAGTCGGTTGGGAGGTCGCTCCAGGGCTGATACACATCCCCCTCTTAATATAGGAATTTCAACTGCGGAAGTTGGGATGGATATTTGGGTGAGAGTGGAACAAGCAGAGAGAATAACCAGAAAAAGGAGCGTGCAATGAAATATTTTTTTCATCTTAACTTCCTAAAAGCAGACCTCCGAGTTCTCGTGAAGGGAACTCGGAGGTCTGGGGTGTCTACCAATCATTCCCCTGCTCATATCCCAGCCTGACCAGCAAATCACCAGCCACGTCTTTGAACAACTTTTTATGTTCCTCGGTGAAATGCTGTTTCCAGCCGCCCGTTTTGCCAGAGCGGAAGGTGTGACTCTTCCCTGGCTGGATGGCGTCCACCAAAACAGCGAGCGCCTTTTCGCGCGGAGTTGGGATTCGGTAGCCTGTCTTTTCCACTTCGTCGAGCATGGCGTTGAGCGTGGCATCGCGGTTGTTGATCAAATCTTCAAAGCGGATGCACATCACATTTTTTTGTTCGAGCCATTGAAAGACGCCTTCGTAGCGCTGCTTGACGCTGACCATTTTCAGCCCGTCGCGGTCGATGCCGGTGATTGCCACATTCAGCCTTGCCGCGAAATCGGGCAGGGACTTGTAGTACTCGTGCATCCCATGTTCTTCGTGCATGTCGGTGGCGAAGAAGACCTGCGAGACCAACATGTCACGCGGGTCGCGGTAGATGAAATAATTGACGCGGTTGGGCTGGCACAAAACCGCCACATTCTCAGGCGAGGCTTCGACATATCCCCAGCCGATCACGCCCTGCGGCACGTTTTGCAAACCAGCCGCCACACGGTCAACTGTCCGCCGTCCGCCGTCTTTTTGAATAGTTCGAATCGGGTCGGCGTCCACATAGCGGTAGGGCATGATCTGCGTGAAGCCGTTGAGGATTTGCAACAGCAGGTGCGATCCGCTCTTGGGTTTGGAGTTGCCAAAGACGGGCGGGGCATCGTTGAAGGAAAACCGTTTCCAGCGCAAGATTGCCTGGGCGGTCTTTCCGAAGGGTCGTAACGTGCGGCGGATTTTTTGTGCAACTGACATGGGAATAATTTACCACGAAGGGAAAACCTTTGTGACCCTTCGTGTTCCTTTGTGGTTAAATGATTTACTTGTTTACCACGCGGCGTAATTTCTTGCGCGGACCTAGTTCAGATTCATAGACCTGTTTCACGCCGTCGCCGAGCGAGGCTTCGGTCACACGGATATATTTGACCAGTTTCTCGAATCCGCCGGGTTCCACCGAAGCCGCCTGGTCGCTGCCCCACATGGCGCGGTCGAGGGTGATGTGGCGTTCCACCGAGGTCGCGCCCAAAGCCACAGCAACGGCTGAGGGTACAAGACCAACCTCGTGTCCAGAATAACCGATGGGGATGTTCGGAAATTCGCGGCGCAGGGTTTCGATCATCTTGAGGTTCAATTCCTCGGGGGCGCAGGGATAGGCGCTGGTGCTGTGCATGACCACCAGATTATCCGCGCCGACGGCATCCACACCCTTGTGGATTTCTTCCATCGTGGACATGCCGGTCGAGATGATGACCGGCTTGCCCGTCTTGCGAACATGCTTCAGCAGGTTGTGGTCGGTGAGCGAGGCGGAGGGCAGTTTGTAGGCGGGGGTGTCGAACATTTCCATGAAGTCCACCGAAGGCTCATCCCAAACCGAGACCATCCAGTCGATGCCTTTTTCTTTGCAGTGGCGGTCGAGTTCGCGGTATTGCGCTTCGTTGAATTCGACCTTGTAGCGGTAATCGAGGTAGGTGATGTAGCCCCAGGGCGTTTCGCGCATTTGCTTCTGCTGGTCGGGCGGGGTGCAGATTTCGGGCGTGCGCTTCTGGAACTTGACCGCGTCCGCGCCCGCGTGGGCGGCGGCATCGATGATTTTCCTGGCGATGTCCAAATCGCCGTTGTGGTTGATTCCCGCTTCCGCGATGACGTAGGTCGGGTGTCCGTCGCCCATCATGCGGTTGCCAAATTTGATTTCACGAGTCATTTTTATTTTTCTCCTTAAGACCTGACAGGTTTCTAAAACCTGTCAGGTCTGTTTATTATTAATTCACACAATTCACGCACTGCCCCGTGCCCGCCATTTTTGGTCAGCACATGGTCTGCGGCGCGGAGGACTTCGGGGTAGGCGTCGGCAACTGCCACCGACCAGCCCGCAACTTCAAAACAGGGCAGGTCGTTGAGGTCGTTGCCGAGGTAGATGACATTTTCCGCTTTGAGGTTTTTCTGTTCGAGGACGTTGAGCATGGCATGGTCTTTGTGTTCCATGCCCAGATTGTGCAGCGCTTCGATGCCCATTTTCTTTGCCCGCGCCAGCACAACGGGGTTTGGCTCGGAAGAAAGAATCATTACCTCGATTCCTTTTTCGCGCAGGGTCTTGATGTGCATACTGTCGCCGCGCGAAGCAAGCACCGACTCTCTGCCGTCCTGGTCGGTGAGGACGTGGTTGTCGGTGATGACGCCGTCGAAGTCACAGACGATCAACTTGATGTCTTGCGGCATGGCGCGGCGCGGATTCCCTGGCGAGACCATTTCCAAACCGCTGTAAACCAGCGCTTCGTACTTCGCCCAGTCGGCGGGGGTGTCGATGTCCACCGTGTATTTCGGGTCAATCAACAACGGGTAGATGACATCGCCTGTGAGCGATTTTTTCTGCGTGATGGTCGCAATGCGGATGGCGTCGATGTGTCCTGTTTGCCAGTAAGCGGGCGGCAGAATCTGGCGCGGCGCGTTGTACGGCTCGGCGATGCCTTCCACTTGCAGCAGCGGATTGAGCGGTTTGTTCTCGCCGTGGAAGCGCCACATCTTGAACGGGTTTTGCGCGGCTGGCACAACGCCGCGCACGCAGTCGGCATCTGGGTGGTCGAGCAGGATGCGGATGGCGTCGTCCACCATGGTCAGCGGGCGGATGGGGGAGGTGGGGCGGAGTTGAATCACGATGTCAGGTCGGTAGCCTTCGACTTCTTCCAGCCATTTGAGCGCGTGCTCAAAAACGGGCAGGTCGGTGGTTTTGTCCTGAGCCAGTTCAGCGGGGCGGAGGAAGGGAGTCTCGGCTCCCCATTCGCGGGCGACGGTTGCGATCTCTTCATCATCCGTCGAGACGATGATGCGGGTCACGAGGCTGGATTGCTTCGCCGCGGCGACGCTCCACGCGATGAGCGGGTAGCCCGCAAAGGAGCGGATGTTCTTGCGCGGAATTCCTTTCGAGCCGCCGCGCGCGGGAATTAATGCGAGAATTTCGGTCATGGGAGTTTGTAGACAAGTAAACAGGTAAACAGGTACACACGTACACATGCGGACTTGCTTACCTGTCTACTTGTGTACGTGTTTACTTGTATACCTACCACGCCGTCCACCCTCCGTCAACAATTACATTATTTCCCGTCATGTACGAGGAAGCTTCGGAGGCGAGGAAGAGCAGGGCGCCGTTCATTTCGTCCTTCTTTGCCATGCGTCCCATGATGGTCTTGGCGGAGTAATTCTTGACGAAGTAGTCTTCGTGATTGTTAAACACGCCGCCTGGGGTGAGCGCATTAACGCGGATTTCCGTCTCGGCATAGTAGGCGGCGAGGTATTTGGTGAAGCCCATCACGCCCGCTTTGGTGGTGGTGTAGTAAACGGGCTTGAACGCCACGCGTTTGCCGTCTTTGATGTAAATCCGCTGGTCGGGTCCGTTCAACCCATAGGTCGAACAGATGTTGATGATGCTGCCCTTTTTGCCCTGCGCGACCATCTGTTTGACGCAAGCCTGGGTGACGAGGAACATACCCGTCAGGTTGACGTTCAGCGCGGCGTTCCACTGCTCCAGCGGATAATCTTCAAACGCGCCCGGGGCAATGCCTTTGGCGGCGGCGTCGGGGTCGAACTTGGGGTCGAGCGCGGCGCAGTTGACGAGGATGTCGAGGCGTCCGAAGCGCTTGACGGTCTCGGCAACCAGTTCGCGGGTCGAGTCGGGGCTGGTCACGTCGAGTTGGAAGGGGAAGTTGGGGTATCCCGCATCCGTCAGCAGTTTGGATGTCCTGTTGGCGTGGTCAATCAGCAAATCTGCCGCCACCACCGACGCTCCCGCTTCGGCAAGCGTCCTGCAAAACTCCGTCCCCAACTGTCCGCCGCCGCCGGTGACGACGGCAACCTTGTCTTTCAAACTAAATTTATCGAAAATGGTCATGTATGTTCCTTTTACCAAATTACCAAATTACCAATCTACCAATCTACCAATCCCCAATTTACAGTAATTAGAGATTATGGAAAAGCCGTATAAATCTTATCGCCGCGCGAACTGTGGGCGAGGTACAAGCCTTCGGCGAGGTCAAGATAAACCGATTGCACGTCTTCATCTTCCGAACCGAATTTGAACAACGCCAGCGCCGCCTTGCCCGAAAGTACATCCGCTTGCAGGGCTTTCACGCCTTCTTCGTATCTTCCGCGTTCCTGACCTGTGACGGCGTCCACGCGGTCGGGCAGGACGTAGGTCGGGCGACCCGTGTACAGGTAAACGGGTCCGGGCTGGTTGGTGTAGATTCCCGTCCCATCGGGCAGGTCGCGCAGGAAAGCCATCGCTTCGGAATCATACCATTTGAAGGATGCAAAACCCTGCCCGCCCTTGTGGAGTTTGGTCACGAAAGCCGAGGTATCGTAAGCCGAGAGCGCGAGGATGACGACTGCGGCGAGGGCAACCAATCCGCGAAAAACGACGCTGCGGTTTTGCCATGCCCAATGTCCAAGCAAGACCAGCAGGACAAGCAGTGAAACATAAACAGGCGCGAGGATGCGGAGTTTGAATTTGGTGGCGGCGTCGAAAAATAACATCGTCGCAAAGATGGATGCGAGATAGCCGAAGATGTAAAGTCCGTTGGCGAAGGATAGAACTTCGGGCAGTTCGCTGGCGGGTTGGAGAAATTTCTTCAAGCCTTTGAACGCGAGCCAGACCAGCAGGACAAGCGCCAGCGCGGCGGCAACAATGAAGAAGAAGTTGGGGATTTGAATCAGCGCCCGCCGCCAGTCTTCGACGGGAATCAAAAACTCCGAGAGATTGTAAATGCCCGTTTCGATGTTCTCCGCTGTCAGCGGGTGATAAACCATCGTGCGGTTGGTGGCGTTGTCGGCGACGAGCTTGTTGCGGATTCCCCAGCCAATTGCAAACGGCAAAAAACTGACGAGGAAAATTCCCGCGCCTGTTATTTTTTTCTTCCACGAGTCGTTCAGCAGAATCAGCGCGACGATGAAGGTGGCAAGCAGGGCAAGCCCCGCGTAGCGCGTGAGATAGGCAAAGGCAACGAGGAAGCCAGCCGCAGCCAGCCAGTGATTTTTCCCTGCCCTGAAATATTCCGAAAACGCGAGGAAGGCGGCGAGGCTGAAAAAGATGTAGAGCGGCTCGCTCATGGCGACGGCGTGGGCGTTGAACAGCGAGGCGTTGACCGCGAACAGCAAAGCCAACACGACGCCCGCAACCTGTGATTGGGTCATGCGCCAACCGATGACGCCGAGCAAAAGTGCGTTCGCGCCGAAGAGCAGGGAATTGAGAAACCGCGCACCGCGCAAGGGGTCGAGTCCGCTCAAGCCGATGAAGGCGAGCATAGCCGAAAACCCAGGCGGGAAGTGGGTGACGGGTCCGTTGCTTGCCAGCCACGCTTCGCGGTAGCCCTGCCCGCCCAGGATGCTCCGCGCCCCCGCAATGTAGCCAATCGAATCGTCGGAGAGTCCCAGCCCTTCGGGTGTGCTGTAGAGAATCAAACCCGCCGCGCCTGTGGCAATCAAAGCGAGGGCAAGCATGAAAAGAAGTTGGGACGTCGAAAGAGTTTTCATTCAGGTTTCTGTAGGGGCGCAGCATTGCTGCGCCCCTACATCACATTTTAATCAAAAAATAGAGACGTTCCCCAACCCCAAACAGGGGCGAAGGAACGTCTCCAAATTAGAGATAATTAGGCTTGCTTGAGGATGTAGCCCTGCGCTTCGAGGTAGGCAACAATCTTGCGGGCGTTGTCTTCGGCGGATGCGCCAAAGCCTTGCAGGGTAATCGAAGGTTCAATCGGCGCTTCGTAGGGATCATCCACGCCAGTGAAGCCCATCGGCTTGCCATCCACCATTGCCTGGCGCGCCTTGGCATACAGACCCTTCACATCGCGCTGTTCGCAGACTTCGACGGGGGTATCCATGTAGATTTCGATGAAGTTTTCGCCGACCATCTTGTGGGCTTCGGCGCGGGTGGCGCGGTAGGGGCTGATGGCGGCGCAGACCACCGCTCCGCCCGCATGAACGATTTCACCAGCCACAAAGCCGATGCGCAGGATGTTGGTATCGCGGTCTTCCTTGCTGAAACCAAGTCCCTTGCTCAGGTGGGTGCGGACAACGTCGCCGTCGAGGATGGCAACTTCGCGCCCGCGTTCCAGCAGCAGGGTGGTCAGCACTTCGGTGGTGGCAGATTTGCCCGAGCCGCTCAGACCCGTGAACCAGATGCAGAATCCCTGCTTGTGGCGGGGCGGGTACATCTCGCGCAGAATCTCAGCAGTTTCGGGGCGGGTGAACCATTCGGGGAGCAGTTTGCCCTTGGCGAGATAATCGTCGCGGACTTGCGTTCCCGAAATGTTGGCAACCTTCGCGCCCTTCGGCACGTCCTTCTCTTCGACGTAGCGGGCTTCGTCGGGGAGGTAGACCAGCATCTCGAACGGAACCATCTTGACGCCGAGTTCCGCTTCGTGCTGTTTCATGATTTCCTGGGCATCGTACGGACCGTAGAACGGCTTGCCCGAAGAGTCATTGCCGGGACCCGCATGGTCGCGCCCAACGATGAAGTGATTCGCGCCATGATTGCGGCGGATGATGGCATGGAGCAGGGCTTCCTTCGGTCCAGCCATGCGCATCGCCAGCGGCAGCAGGCTGAGCATGGTGTCTTTCTTGTCGTAGTAATTATCGACCAACGCCTTGTAGGTGCGGACGCGGGTGTAGTGATCCACGTCACCGGGTTTGGTCATGCCGACAACGGGATGAACGATGAGCGAGCCTTTGACTTCCGCCGCGGCGCGTTTGGTCAGTTCTTCGTGGATGCGGTGCAGCGGGTTGCGGGTCTGGAAGGCGACCACGTTGTCGTGTCCCATTGCTTCGAGCATTTCACGAACCTGGGCGGGGGTGTGGCGCAGGTTGACGAAGTCGTAATACTTGGGCAGGTTGAGAACCTTCAACGGTCCGCTGATGCAAACCTTGCCCCAGCGCGCCATTTCAGAAACCATCGGGTGTTTGGAGTCGGTGGAGCCGTAGGCGTGCGCGGCTTCGACTTCGGCGTCCCAGTGGAAGACCTCGTCGAGGGTGATGACTGCCAGCAGGTCGAAGTTGGCGCTGCGGAGCGCGAGTTCTTCGCCGACGGTGGGCAGTTCCTTCGGGTCAGCCGTCAGGGTGATGGGAAGCGGGAAGAGAGTTCCGTCCGCCAGTCGCATTTCCTTCAATACGCGCTCGTAATCCGCTTTGCCCATGAAGGTGTTCAGCGGGGAGAAGCCGCCCGTAGCGAGCAGTTCCAGGTCGCACATGTTGCGCATGGTGATTTTGATGGAAGGCAGTTTTCCGGCGCGGGCGAGTAAGTCTTCGCGCTCCTTGCCTTCAACTACAAGATTGACCAGTTTGCCGCCGTAGGGGGAAATTAATTTTGCTTTTGCCATTTTGTTTTTGCTCCGTTAGTTATAAGACCTCGTAGGTTTCCGATATCTCGAGGTCTGGGTATTCACACAAGCGCGAATTATACTCCAAAATTCAGTGGGTGAATTTTGGATTTTGTAGGTTACGTTTTAAACGTGACCTACCTGCAAAACACCTGTTTCACCTGCTCCATCGTAGGCGCGGATAGCGGCATGGCTGTCAGCGTGTGACAGGCTTGTTTGGCTAGAGCCGGGTCAGAGGTCAGGGAAGGCGCGAGTTTGTTCAAGTCTGCAATGTCATCGAAGTGCGCATCAGCTTGCAGGAAAGGCATCCACTCGATTGGATCGCCTGCAGAAAGCCCAAGGGAACGTGCTACGTTTCCAAGTTGTCTCACCTCATCCCAATCCCCCTGTTGACGCGCATAACTTGCCTTTTGATAGTAGTAACACCAATCACGAGATGGCTCAGCACCAAAGGGAATCGCGGGTGGGGTTTGGAAAGATTCGCCCATGACAATGTGCGAGGTTTCAGAAAAAGACGCAATAGCTTCCACACGAGAATCTTCTCCCGAAGATAATTCAACCTGATTCCCGTCAATGATCTGAACACAGGAAGCAGGCGTTGGCTTCGAAAGGATGAGAATGTTGCGATAATTTTTATAAGTGCGGATACCACGCCGGTTGGAAAAATCCTGTGATTGCTTTGCCTGCACGCTGGCAATGGTATCTTTGTTGAGAAGCGCGGCGTAAATCGCAGGCTGGACGTAATCCTTGTGCGCCGACTGCGTGTGATAGATCAAGTTCGCAGGACCCCAAACAAAATAATCCTCTTCGGCAGTAACCGGGTAATGTGCCACCAAGGTTGTGCCCGATTCCAGTTGCGGGATTCGCCAACTGACCTGCCACCAAAAATGATTCACAGCTTCTGTACTGCGAACATACATCAATCCGTTGGCGTAATGCGTCAACGCGGCAGAGAGGAGCAACAGGCTCAAAAGCGCGATTCGCAATTTTGTATTTGGAATGAAACTAAATCCCAGCGCCCACAAAAGCGCCACACCGACAGACGCGATCAGGGTGTAACGCGAATAACTGACGAAATCAACATAACGGCCGACAAGGATAACCGGCAAAAGTCCAAACACAATCAGACCAATGCCAAGCCAAAAGATTTCCCCTCGCCCACTGGCGCGGTTCGCAACCGGACCGTCAGCCGGGTTTCCGTTCCCGGGCATTGGGATTCGGCTGAGGGCGATCCATGCCGCCACCAGAATCAGCGCGACAATTCCAAAACCTGCAATCCATGTGAACGTCGAGACCCCAGCGCCAAACCGTTGCAATGGAACAAACCAAGCGCGGAACAAAACATCGAGGCTGTCATCTCCAAGCGTACGCATCCAACTTAGGAGATAAATTCCCGGCGAAGAAAGGACATCGCCAAACTGCAAGTTGATGTCTGTTGCGCCGCGCTCGCTTTTGAAGATGAAAACTCTCCACGCTAAAAACACAGCAGGGACCAAAATAAACAGATATGCCCAACGCAGGAAACGCCGTAAGGTTTCCAAACCTCCGAGGTCTTTGAGACCTTGGAGGTTTAACGCAACGACAAACACACAACCGAACCTGAAAAACTCAAGCCCGATATACCATTCGATCTGACTCAGATAGAACCAGCCCAGGAGAATTGAAAAAATATAAAGTACAGTCTTTCCCCTTTCCGCTTGAAGCGCCTTTACCGTCAACGCAATGGAGAGCATCCCTGCCGCCAAACCGGAAAGATGCGACTGATAGTCAATGGCATTGGGCTGTGAAAGAAAGCCGGGATAGGACAAAAACAACAAAGCGGCCGACAAAGTCATCCAACGTTGATTCGGCCAGACCATGCGCAGAGTCCACAGGAAGAAAAGTCCGCTCAAAAAACGGAAGAAGAATGCGCTCAGGTTGTAATAAAAGGGATTAGGTCCGAAAAGATAATAAGCGGGAATCATCACCAGCGCACGCAGTGGACGGTCAATAGCAAAAATGGTCTTGAAGACCATCGGTCCCTTCGCGCCGGCAGCATACATCAAATACCAGTCATCGTTGAAATATCCAAACCGGGAAATGAACGGCAGGTAAAGAAGCCCTGCAACGATAAAAAGCAGGGCCGATAAAATAAAACCTTCAGAACGAACCAGCGTCTTGATCTTTTCCATGCAAATCTCCGGCAGGATATCCTTTTCACGCAAAGGTATCATCAATGAACTATTCCGTCAAATTCATAAAAGTAAGTCACGCTTCAAGTATGACCAACAAAAACATAACCTCCAAAGGCATGACCGGCGTATGTATCGGTAGTAAAATCGCATCGCAATGACCAACAAACATAAACTGTCCATAGTCGCCTTCCTCGCGCTTTATCTTTTCTTCCTCGTTCGGAACTCGTGGGCTTCAGACGACGCATTCATCACACTCCGCGTTGTGACGAACATCATTCACGGCTACGGACCCAACTGGAACGGCGTAGAACGGGTGCAGGTATTCACACATCCGCTTTGGATGGCGGTTCTGATTCCATTTTATGCAGTGGCGCGAAATCCATTTTTTACTTTGTATGCCGCCGGACTGGTCTTCTCTGCAATAGCAGTTTTTTTTCTGCTGTACAAATTCTCCCCCTCTGCATGGACCGTTTCGATTCTTACGGTTTTATTGCTGACTTCCAAAGCCTTCATGGATTACTCGTCTTCGGGGTTGGAAAATCCGCTTTCGCATTTGCTCGCGTTGCTGTTCATTTGGATTTTCCTCTTTGTAAATAACGATAAACGTCTTTTCTTATTAACCCTTTGTGTTTCCCTGTCCATGCTCAACCGGCTGGATACGGTTCTGGTCTTTGCGCCCGCGCTTTTATTCGAAATCGCAAAATCGATCAAGGATTTCCGCAAAACGTTCCGCGACCTGTTCGTGGGCGGGCTGCCAATTCTTCTCTGGGAAATATTTTCCGTTTTCTATTATGGTTTTCCTTTCCCCAACACCTATTACGCAAAACTGACCACGGGAATCCCACAAGCCGATCTCTATCGTCAAGGCTGGTTTTACTTCCAAAACTCATTGACCTGGGATCACATCACCCTTCCAGTGATTGGGTTAACGATTATCCTCGCCCTGATTTGGGGCGAAGGGAAAAGAAGGACCCTTGCCCTGGGCATTCTCCTTTATCTTGTCTACATCCTCTACATCGGCGGCGACTTTATGACCGGTCGCTTCTTCTCCATTCCATATTTTATGGCGGTGGCGTTATTGCCCGGCTTGGGTCCCGTATTGAAATTAAAAGATAATCTCGTCTTCTCCCTTGCCGCCATTGGAATTGCCTTGTTTGCCGGGCTGACCTCGCTCACCCCGCCCATGTTAATTAAAATTGACGAACACAATGGCATCATAGAC